>Ga0182005_1000086_pt1 | contig 70203 bp, 64 predicted proteins | sample Sormic07211103_1_FD_123021 | JGI IMG/M metagenome (GOLD analysis project Ga0182005, IMG submission 123021) | Rhizosphere microbial communities from Sorghum bicolor, Mead, Nebraska, USA - 072115-103_1 MetaG | ecosystem: Host-associated > Plants > Roots > Rhizosphere | place: USA: Nebraska... | reverse complement strand
GTCGATCAAAATCCCCCTGCACCCTGCTCGACGTAAAACATCAAGGAGACCAGCATGTCAGTCGTCCGCATCCGTTTGCATGACCAAAGCACATTTTCCCCCCCAACTCCGGTCGGGCAGCCTATTGGAGAGCCCGTCGCGATGACCCGTACAGCCGAACACATGCCTCTGGAAGGCTACAACGCAGTTACAGGTTTCTGGGAGTGCAGCCCGGGGCAATTCCGCCGTCAAGTGGCAGGCGCCGAGTACAGCTACATTGTCAGTGGTGAGGGCTCGTTCACGCCGGATAATGGAGAAACCATCCAATTCAAGCCGGGCGATGCACTCTTCTTCGAGGCCAACTCCCACGGTACCTGGGATATTCGCGAAGCTGTGCGCAAGACTTATCTAATACTCAAATGATCGCCAATCCTACATTGAGACGTAAGCGTCCGGGAAACACACCTAAAGGTCTATAAGAATCCTCAGACCGGCGAAGTCGTCGAAACCAAAGGCGGCAACCACAAGACGCTGAAGGAATGGAGAGGACAATACGGCTCCGCCACTGTCGAGTCCTGGCTGACCAAGTGATTATGGTTTGAGTACAAGGGCCTCATGTGGGGCCCTTATTGGGTTCAGGGTCTTGTTTTCCATTACCTCAATCGCCTGGCCGCTTCAAGAAATAGATCGGGTTCAGGCTTCGCCACTCCCACATCGTCGGACGTGACGACAGCAGCGAATAGGGTGTCGAGCTGTAGTACGTTCAACGACTTGGAAACGATTTCCCGTGAACCACCAGATGCGACCGCAATTGGTAGTACACCTGAGAATCTCCTTACTATTGCGGTCACCTTGGCAATCTCCTGAAGATTGATCGTCAAGTTATCCAGGTAGTGTCGTCTCATTGCCTTGATGATGTGGTCACGGTTGGAAGGGGACTTGGGTTGTGGGGGCTCACCCACATTCCAGGAAGCGACTCAGCGTTTCCCAAGCTTTGCACCGCATGAGTCGCGCACAATCAGTTTGGGCTTCAGCAAATACTTCATCGGCGGTGCGTTGGGATCTTTCAGCCTGGCCAATAGCATTTCACTTGCCACCTCACCAAGATGTTCAGGCTCGAGTGCCAATGTCGTGAGGGGCGGGCTGCAATAGGCCGATGCAGCCACTCCGTCGCTCCCGACGATTGCGATGTCCTCACCCGCTTTCAATCCTCGGTTACCCAACTCACTTAGCGCGCCGGTGGCGATCAGGTCGTTGTAGCAAATCACGCCCGTTGGACGATGTTTCTGATCCAGCAAACGACCCATACCCTCCTTACCACCTGCAAGGCTGATGGCGGTTTCGATCATCCATTCGGTGTTGGGCTTGATACCGTTTTTCTCCAGGCAATCCCTGTAACCGCGTAGTCGTTCCATGCTGACCGCATAGGTACTGTTGCGACCAATGAAGGCAATGTCCCTGTGCCCCAAATCAATCAGATGCTGAGTGGCCATCTGAATACCCAGATAGTTATCGGCGCCTACAAAATCGGTGTCTTCTCCACCCATGGCGCGCATAACTGTCACGAAAGGCAGGCCCCACTGCCTTAGCGAAGTCACCAGTTCGGCGGGCGTCTCGAATGTCGGACAGATGATGATCCCCGCAGCCTTGTGCTCTCGCATTGACGCCAATACCTGGCGTTGCACGTTCTGATCTTCAGCTGTATGGGCGAGCAGCGTGATGTAGCTGGACTCCAGCATTTTTCGCTCGGCGCCAATCAGCAGCTCCACGAAGAAGGAGTTGCTCAGGTCGTTGACCACCATACCGATGACGTTACTAACGCCTTGGCGCAGGTTGGCCGCGCTGCGGTTGTAAACGTAGCCAAGCTGCTCTGCCGCAGCGCGAACCTTTTCAGCAGTCGAGGGGCGCACCAAAGGACTGTTGTTCAGTACCAGCGAGACGGTTGATTTCGAGACGCCGCTGGCTTTGGCGATATCGGTGATGGTCGCTTTTTCTTCGCACGGGTGATTGTTCAACGTCAAAAGTCTCTGGTCGACAGGTTTCGGAACGTTCCAAAAGTACCAATTTTATACCCTTCGCCGCCAGCAAGATCTCTGCGATCTCGGCGATGCTCACCGATTTTTATCGCAAAAAAGCCTCTGAGTTGCGATATCAGAAAATCTAATCCAGCCAGATTGTCCGATGAAGTGTGTTGACAAGGGAATTTCGCCGATTTACATTTTTGGAACGTTCCAAAAACAATATGGAACGATTTAATAACAAAAAATGGTGACAGTCATGAACGTTGTTTTCTCTCTGCTATCGGCACTCCGATTGCGTCTTTGCGCGCTGCACAACTCGTTCTCGCCCCTACCTACAAGCCCTCAGTCCATTCGTTCGGATGTGATCGATTGCCCGCATGCCGGCATCGATCCATTTACTGATGCTCTGGGCTTGGCTGTGCTCGCAAATCTCCCAGGTTTTAGTCCTAGACATTGAGGCGACAGCCGCTCTTGAGCGCTGCCATTTCGAATTCAATACGGCGTAAGGATTTATGAAAAAGCTCATCACTGCTGAACAGGCTGCGAACCTGATCCACGACGGCGACACAGTGACCGTCAGTTCCTCCAGCGGCTTGGCGTGCCCAGATGAAGTTCTGGCCGCATTGGGTCAGCGTTATCGCGATACGGCACATCCTGCCGGCCTGACGATGTTGCATCCGATTGCCGCTGGCGACATGTACGGCATCAAGGGAATCGAGCATCTGGCGCAACCCGGCTTGATCAGCAAAGTGATGGCTGGCTCTTATCCAAGTGGCCCGTCTTCGATGCCAATGCCAGAGATCTGGCGGATGATCACTGATAACGAAATCGCGGCGTACAACGTGCCGAGCGGCATCTTGTTTGATCTGCACAAGGACGCAGCGGCCAAACGTCCTGGTGTGTTGACCAAAGTGGGGCTGGATACCTTCGCTGACCCAGCTCGTCAGGGCTGCGCGATGAATGCTTTGGCAGCCGAGCATCCTATCGTTGAGAAGGTTTCGTTTGCAGGCGAGCAGTGGTTGTTTTTTCCAACCGTTATTCCAAAAGTCGCGATCATTCGTGCGACCACCGCTGACGAGCGCGGCAACCTCTCATACGAACACGAAGGTGGTCTGCTCGGCGCCCTTGATCAGGCCTTGGCCGTTCGTAATAACGGCGGCATCGTCATCGCTCAGGTGAAACGAGTTGTACGTGCCGGCTCGTTGAAACCCCATGATGTACATGTTCCCTGCAACCTGGTTGACCACATCGTAGTGGCGCCTGGTCAGATGCAGACCACTCAAGTTATGTACGACCCTGCCATCAGTGGTGAAATCCAACAGCCGGAATCAGCATTCGAGTTTGCACCCTGGGGCGCTGAAAAGGTCATCGCTCGTCGCGCCGCCATGCAGGTCGAGAAGGGTATGGCTGTGAATTTGGGTTTTGGCATCTCGGCAAACGTACCTCGGATCCTGTTGGAAGAGGGTTACCACGGCGCCGCTACATGGGTCATCGAGCAAGGTGCTGTCGGCGGTATGCCGTTGCTGGGGTTCGCATTCGGTTGCGCCGCAAACGCTGACGCAATCATGCCGTCTTCGGCTCAGTTCACCTATTTCCAAGGTGGTGGCTTCGATTTGACCTTGCTGTCTTTCCTCCAGATCGACCGGTTCGGCAACGTCAACGTTTCGAAGCTGCCAGGCAAGCCTTACCTCACTGCCGGCTGCGGCGGCTTTGTCGACATCACTACCCACGCCAAGCGCATTGTGTTCTCCGGCTTCTTCACTGCCGGTGCCAAGTTGTCTGTAGATGACGGGCGTCTGAATATCTTGCAGGACGGTAAATCCCGCAAGTTGGTCGAGGATGTGGATCACGTAACCTTCAGTGGTCGCATGGCATTGGAACGCGGGCAGGACGTCACCTATGTCACTGAGCGCTGCGTGATGAAACTGACTGCCAATGGCCTGATGGTGACTGAAATCGCGCCAGGCCTCGACTTGGAGAAGGACGTTCTGGCCCAGGCGGAATTCCCATTGTTGGTAGCCGATGAGGTGCACGTGATGAGCCCAAGTCTTTTCACTGATGCGCTGATGGGGCTGCAACTGAAGGAGCACCAGGCATGAGCTCAGTAGAAGGTTTTGTATCACTGGAAATTCAAAAAACGGTCGCAGTGGTTCGTCTTGAGCGCCCAGGCAAGCTCCATGCGCTAACTCCAGAAATGATTGCCCAGTTAGGTCAGATTGCGCTTGATTTGGATAAGCGCACAGATCTGCGGGCAGTGGTACTGACCGCCACCGGTGATCGTGCCTTCTGTGTAGGCGCCGATATTCGCGTGTGGTCAGGTCTGAAGCCTCTGGATATGTGGCGTCAGTGGGTACGGGACGGGCATCGGGTATTCGATGCTTGGGCAAATCTGCGCCTGCCTGTCATTGCAGCGATCAACGGCCATGCATTTGGTGGTGGGCTTGAGTTGCTGGCAACTGCCGATATTCGTGTGTCGGTACCGAACGCCACCTTTGCATTGCCTGAGGCGGGTATCGCGACCTGCCCAGGTTGGTCGGGAACGCAGCGCCTGGTCAAGTTGATCGGCCCTAGTCAGGTGAAGTTGATGGCTCTGACGGGGCGACGTATCGATGCTGCTGAAGCTCAGCGCGTTGGATTGGTTCAAGACATCACCGAGCCAGGCAATGTCGTGGTCCATGCCCTGGAGCTGGCACATCAAATCAGTAAGCAGGCGCCGATTTCGGTGCAACTCACGAAACAACTCATCGACGCAGGCACTGGCACCAATGTAGCTGCCGTGCTTGAGGGGATGGCCGGAGCCCTGGCCGCCACCACCAGCGACGCAAAAGAAGGCTTGGTTAGCTTCAACGAACGTCGACCAGCCGATTATCAAGGAGTTTGAAATGAAGTTTTTGACCGTAGATAACAGCGCCGAGATCATTGGGTCTGCGTACAAAGGCCGCATGCTGATCAATGGCGAGCGGACGAGCTGGTGGCTGCCGAAGTAATTTTCGCGCTTATTAGCGTAAAAATTGGAACGTTCCAAGATCTGAGAATGAAGCCATGACAAACAACAACAAGATCACAAAACGCCCTGTTGCATTGGTCACCGGAGGCCGTCGCGGTATTGGTGCCGCAATCGTCCTGCGGTTAGCTCGTGACGGTTTTGACGTTGCCTTTACCTGCCGTAACGAAGATGAAGTCGCGCAACAATTGTGTGCGGAAATCGAAACTGTAGGAGGGCGCGGCCTGGCGGTTGCGAGCGAGCTACAAAGCCTCGATGCACATGCTCAGTTACTTGAGCGTGTGCAGGCATGGGGCGGTGCAGTGGATTGCCTGGTCAATAACGCTGGGATTGGTTCGCCGGTTCGCGGCGATCTGCTTGATATGAAACCGGCAGCCTTTGACCTGGTGCTGGAAACCAACTTGCGTGGGACATTTTTCCTGACGCAACGGGTTGCCAAGCAAATGACGCTCGCACCATCTGAGCAGGCGCGCAGCATCATTAACGTTTCCAGTGTCAGCGTGGAAATGGCGTCACCAGAGCGTGGCGAATACTGCATGTCAAAGGCGGGGCTCGGTATGGCGACAAAGCTTTTCGCTTTGCGCCTGGCACCAGAAAACATTGGTGTGTTTGAAGTACGTCCGGGAGTCATTCGCACCGACATGACAGCCGGCGTTGCCAACAAGTACGAGCAGCGCTTCAAGGATGGTCTGGTACCGATGGGCCGTTGGGGTGAAACCAATGACATTGCTTCGATAGTCAGCTCTTTGGCTTCCGGGCAATTCGGTTTCGCCACTGGCTCTGTCATTCACGCCGATGGCGGGCTCGCCATCCCACGCCTGTGAGTGCTGTCATGAGATATGACTTCATCATCGTTGGTGGCGGTTCGGCGGGGTGTGTTCTCGCCAATCGACTCAGCGCAAAAGCTCCCCAATCAGAGGAAAAGTCTCGTGAATATTCTGCTGCCCACGCTTGATGGCCGTGTTGAACGCTACGCGCTGCAAAACGCGGATGCACCTTACGCCACGTTTGAGAAGCGCCCGCTGAGTCGTATCGCTTACGCCGCTGCGCACGTAGTGGTTGATCCTGCTCGTCCTGGCAATCCATGGGACGAAACCGTCGCCATCGACTGGGACAAAACCCTGGGCTTTCGAGAGTATCTGTGGAGTCTTGGCTTCAAGGTTGCTGAGGCTATGGACACTGCCCAACGCGGCATGGGTTTAAGCTGGAAGGACTCTGCTGAGCTGATTCGCCGTAGCGTGACTCACGCCCGGCAAATCGAAGGCGCTGATCTGAGCTGTGGTGTGGGTACGGATCAGTTGGTCGTTACACCCTCGACAACCTTGGATGACGTTCTGGGCGCTTATCGGGAGCAATTTGAAGTGGTCGACAGTGTCGGCGGCAGCGCGATCCTGATGGCCAGCCGCGCACTCTGTGCAGTAGCCAAGAGCGGGGAAGACTATGAAAAGGTCTATTCAACCCTGCTGGGTGAAGCTCGCCAGAAAGTAGTCCTGCATTGGCTGGGCGAGATGTTTGACGCCAACCTGCACGGCTACTGGGGCAGCACAGACGTACCTACTGCCATGAACACCGTGCTGTCGATCATTGAGTCCAACGTCGACAAAGTCGATGGCATCAAGATCTCGCTACTGGAAGCCGAGTGGGAAGTTGAACTGCGCCGTCGCCTGCCTGAAGGCGTGAAGCTGTATACCGGCGATGACTTCAACTTTGGTGAATTAATTGCTGGCGATGCGACTCACCACTCTCACGCGCTTCTGGGGATTTTCGACCCTATCGCTCCAGTCGCGGCTCATGCATTGGCAGCACTTACCGATGGTGACGTAGCCCGTTATCACGCGCTGATGAACCCTACCGTGGCGCTCTCTCGCGAAATCTTCAAGGCCCCAACCCGCTACTACAAGGCAGGCGTTGTGTTGCTGGCCTGGCTGAACGGTCACCAGGATCACTTCAGCATGCTGGGCGGTATGCAGTCTGCACGCTCCCTGTCGCACTACAGCGAAGTCTTCCGCCTTGCGGATCAAGCTGGGGTATTGATTCGGCCTGAGCTTGCTGTGGAGCGCATGAAGGGACTGGCATCTGTTTGCGGCGGGATAACAGGCTAGGGATAGCGACTGTTTTTGAAGGTGAGGCTCACCTGCGTGTGAGCACCACAAAAATAACAAGAGGTTCACCATGAGCACGATAGCTAGCACTGTACCAACGACATCCACTGCGGTGGTTGAGAAGAAAGACCTTCATCGGGTCATTATGGCAAGCGTTGCGGGTAGCGCGATGGAGTGGTACGACTTCTCCATCTACGGGACGGCGTCCGCACTGGTTTTTTCCGAGTTGTTTTTTCCAGGGATGGATAAGGCATCCGCACTTTTAGCGATCTTCGCAACCTATGCTGTCGGGTTCGTCGCCAGACCATTTGGTGGTCTGTTCTTCGGTAGGGTTGGCGACCGCAAAGGTCGCAAGTTTGTACTGGTCTCAACTGTTCTTTTGATGGGTGTTTCCACACTTCTAATAGGCTTGCTGCCGACCTATGCGGACATAGGTGTCTGGGCTACAGGACTATTGGTGCTATTACGATTGCTTCAGGGATTTGGCTCTGGAGCTGAACAGGCAGGCGCCTCGTTGATCGTGGCTGAGTTTGCGCCCAAAGAAACGCGAGGTTTTTATGCCTCTCTTCCATTCGCCGGGATCATCATCGGGATTCTTATGGCGGCGGGAATGTTCTGGGCCGTTCAGCAACTACCGCAGGAAGATTTCATGTCCTGGGGATGGCGCATACCTTTTCTCTTCAGCGTAGTAGTGATCGCAGTCGGCATCGTGATCAGGCTTCAGGTGAAGGAAAGCCCTGTGTTTGAAGAGATCAAACGCAAGAAGCTCGCGAGCAAACAGCCGGTCAAAGATCTGCTGCGCTACTCCCGCAAGAATCTGGTCGTTGCGTGCTGCTTGCGGATTGGCGAAAACGGTACCTCTTACTTGTACCAAGTGTTCGCCCTCAGTTACCTCGCAAAAGTGCTGATGGTCGATAAGTCAGTCGGCACAGTAGGGCTGATTACAGCTGCAGCATTGTCGGTGTTTACCATTCCGTTCATTGGCTATCTGTCCGACCGTCTGGGTCGCCGGATCATGTATCGCGTCACTTCTCTGATAGCCGCGCTTTGGGCATTTCCAGCTTTCTGGTTATTCAACACGATGGACTCGACGTTGATTGTGTTGAGCATGGTCGTGGCCATCAGTCTTGGTGCATTCGGCATGTACTCGGTGCAAGCAGCTTATTTTCCAGAACTGTTTGACGCGAGATACCGCTACACCGGTATTGCGGTCAGCAAGGAGTTCGCTGCTCTGGCTTCTGGTGGTATCGCTCCCTTTGTTGCCGCTGCTCTATTGAGTTGGTCGGGCAACCATTACTGGCCTGTAGCGACATACGTTGTGGTTTTGGCAGGCATCTCGTTTATCGCGACATTCTTCGCCCCAGAAACGCGCGGATCCGACATTAACGTCTGACCATAACGAGCGAAACACATCCAAAAAAAGGTTCTTCACGGAATCCCGGGAAACACAGAAACAAGAACGCCGATTTGATTGATGATGTTCGTGCGAGCAAACACATCTAACAAACCGGCGTTCTTATGCGCGATATTAATACTTTCCTTCCTTTTTGGGAGGGCTTTTCTGTCGTCACGATCAGGCCTGATGGTGACACGCTACAGATCGACCTGACGCCCCAAGCAACCCGACTCCCTTCCAGCGGCGGGTGCCAAAAGCCCTGTTCAACCACTCATGAGTATTGCCAGAGAGCTGTTCGTGATTTGCCCATTGCGCAGCTGAAAAGTACGCGCCCGACGTTGAAATCTTTACTTTCGGCTGAGGTTTCCAGACGCAGGTTTCACTTAGCAGCGTGCAAAAAAAGGCGTTTTCACCGGTCAATGTTCAGGCAGTTTTGGATGACCGACTTTTTCAACAGAATCGACCCAAAGCGCACGATCAAGAGCCAGCGCTTCTGGCCGAAAACTGCTGGTTGAGAACGGCCAAGGGAGACAGGTATCCATTAGCAAAAGGCGCCCCTTGGAGGCCAATCCCTTAACTGATCGGCATTACCCCTTGGAGGCACCTTTTCATGTGAATCGACGACGATACGGCCCGACTCAAACCAAATCTTCTGGCTGCATCGTCAAGATAATTTTCCCAACGTTCTCGGACGACTCCATCCGGCGATGCGCATCGGCATCATACGAAGGGCGCCCCGTGGTCTTGGGCCTGGCTTTGTCGAAACCCAGCTGCTCAAAATCCAGAAGGGCAACATAGGCCTCAATCACCCGAACCAGATGGTCATCGGGAATGAGTTCATCCAGCGAGAGTAGAAACAGAGCGCTCTGAGATCAGTTTTCACCTTGGATATAGCGCATAAGAAAATGCCCGTATCTTGCGATGCGGGCATTTTCTTTAACCGGCGAACGGATTGCTAGGTTTCCACACAGCCTGACATGCGGGGCTTTTTTGATCCCTCATTGGAACTGGGACCTAGCACGGCGGGTAGCAGCCCATTCTGCTAGACAACTACCCGCCGGAAATCCTGGAGTAGCTTGGCGAGATAAGTTAGGAACTTGGCAGCGTGTGCGCCATCCAGGGCCCGGTGATCCCATGACATCGATAACGGAAGTATCAGTCGGGGTACCGCTTTGCCGGAGTCTCCGTCTCCTTCCCAGGAAGGTTGCCAGTGGGAGCGTCCCAATCCCAGAATCGCTACTTCCGGGGCGTTGATGATCGGTGTGAAGAACTTTCCTCCAATACCGCCCAAGGACGATATCGAGAACGTTCCACCCGCCATGTCGTCTGCTCTGAGCTTGCCCTCACGAGCCTTGGCGGCAAGCGTCGCCATTTCCGTCGCCAGGGTTGTTACGGATTTGCTGTCGACATCCTTGATTACGGGGACGACCAAGCCTTCCGGCGTGTCAGCGGCGAAACCCAAATGGTAGTACTGCTTTTGAATCAGCGTATCCCCTGACAACGATGCGTTGATATCGGGGAACTTTTGCAGGGCGCATGCGCAAGCTTTCATTACGAATGCAAGAATCGATACCCGAGGGCCTGAATCCCCTGATTCCCGATTGAGCGCAATCCTGAATTTCTCAAGCTCGGTGATATCAACTTCGTCGTGATTGGTGACGTGCGGGATGGTCACCCAGTTTCGGTGCAGGTGCTTGCCCGATATTTTCTGTATTCGCGACAGCGGTCGTGTTCGCGTTTGCCCGAATGCGCTGAAGTCTGGAGACGGCAATGCTGGCCAATCAAAGGCGGGGGCGAACGCTGCACCTGCCCCTGGGCTTTTCTGCGCCACCGCCTTGCTGATATAGATATTAACATCAGCTCGCGTGATTCTTCCCTTGGGGCCGTTGCCGGTCACTCGAGCGAGTTCAATCCCCACATCTCGAGCGAACCGGCGTACAGCTGGCCCTGCGTGAACTTTGGTTCCCTCAACCGTTGTAGCGGCCTGAACGGGTGCTGATGCGGCGTTGGATACTGATTCCGGTACCGGGGCTGGTTCCAGCGCTGATGATGGCGCGGCTACCTGGGGAGCGGGAACGCTGTCCTTTGTCGAAACCAGTTGCTCTGGGGGGGGAGCCTGATCATTCGCATTGTTCATTTCATTTCCCGGTTGATCCTCACTGTCATCAGCAACAAGGGTGAGCAAAATGCCGCCTTCGGACACGCGATCGCCAATCTTCACTTGCAGCTCGGTAATGGTTCCCGCCATCGGCGCTGGTACATCAATCAGCGCCTTGTCCGATTCCAGCGAAACGATCGGTTGATCCTTCTCAATGCGTTCACCGACCTTTACATGGATATCAGCAATCGGTACATCCTTGAAGTCACCAATATCAGGTACTGCTACCGTTATACATGCCATCTGTTTTTCTCTCGTCCAAGCCAACGAAAACGAACCGCGCACATGACCCGCAGGCAGATCAGCACTGCCATGGAGCGGTGCCTCTGTGCTGCTCACCGCCGTATTGACTCAACGCCTCGCGCCAGACGCTGGCCTCAAGTGATCCTTCATCAACCAGCGCCCTGAGGGCGGCAATGACAATTGCGTACCGGTCGACTTCGAAGAAATCACGCAGTGCCTCGCGGGTGTCGCTGCGACCAAACCCATCGGTACCCAGGGTGACATAGGTATTTGGGATGAAGCCGCGAACAAGTTCAGGCAGCGCCCGGACATAATCGGTGGCAGCGATAACAGGCCCCGTTGTGTCCGCAAACAGACTCGCGATGTGGGACTCTTGCTGTACGCCGTCGTAGCGTGCCTGACGTTCACAGACGAGCGCCTGGCGCTGCAGTTCGGTATAACTCGTCACGCTATAGACAGCCGAGTCGAGCCCCCAGTCCTGTGAAAGCAGCTGTGCGGCCGCCTGAATTTCGCCCAGTATCGTTCCGGAACCCAGGAGATGGACTTGAGCTGTTTCGGCGCCCTTGAGCCGGTATCCACCGGCGATGATCGCCTGTCGCAGTTCATTCTGTACGTTCACGGGCATGGAAGGGTGCGAGGTGTTCTCGTTCATCACCGTGATGTAATAGAAGACGTCTGTCTGCTCTTCGAGCATTTCCTGCATGCCATGCTCGACAATCACTGCAAGCTCGTAAGCCAGTGACGGGTCATAAGACTTGCAATTGGGCACGGTCGAGGCCACGAGATGGCTCGTACCATCCTGATGCTGTAATCCTTCTCCGCCCAACGTTGTTTTGCCGGAGGTCGCGCCAATCAAGAATCCGCGAGCACGCTGATCTGCAGCGGCCCATATCAGGTCGCCCACACGCTGGAAGCCGAACATCGAGTAATAGATGTAAAACGGCAACATCGGGGCATTGTTCACACTGTAGGACGTGGCTGCGGCGACCCATGAGGAGATGGCAGACGCTTCTGAAATCCCCTCTTCGAGGATTTGACCATCGCTGGATTCTCGGTAATACAATACCGAGCCCATGTCTTCCGGCTCATACAATTGTCCATGCGGCGCGTAGATGCCGACCTGGCGGAACATATTCGCCATTCCGAATGTCCGCGCTTCGTCGGCGACGATCGGAACAATATGTTTGCCCAGCGATTTGTCTTTCATCAGGGCGGTGAACATTCGAACCACTGCCATTGTTGTCGACATTTCCTTGCCATCGGCTTCCAGCGCAAATTTGGCCCAGTTGTCCAGTGCCGGCGCTGCAAGCGCATGAGTCGCTACCCTGCGTCGCCGCGGCAGGTAACCACCCAATTCTGCGCGGCGAGCGTGCAGATAGATCATTTCCGGAGCATCTGCGGCAGGGCGGTAGAACTCGAGGTTTTGCGCTTGCTCGTCACTGAGCGGCACCTGGAATCTATCGCGGAATGCCAGCAGATCGGCAGCTTCGAGCTTTTTATGCTGGTGAGTGGTCATTCGCCCCTGGCCGAGTGCCCCCAAGCCATAACCCTTCATGGTTTTGGCGAGAATTACAGTGGGTTGTCCTTTGTGGGCACGTGCCGCTGCGTAAGCGGCATGGAGTTTTTTGACGTCATGTCCACCCCGGCGCAGCTTGTCGATGTCGGCATCGCTAAGGTGAGCAGCCAACTGCGCCAACTCAGGGTTCTGATTGAAAAAGTGTTGGCGGTTGTATGCGCCGTCGTTCGCCGAGAACGTCTGGAACTGGCCATCTACCGTGTTGGCAAATGCCTTCAACAACGCCTTGCCATTGTCGTGTGCGAAGAGCGAGTCCCAGTCCGATCCCCAGACGACTTTAATCACATTCCATCCGGCGCCCTCGAACAGTCCTTCCAGTTCGTCGATAATCCGCCCGTTCCCTCGCACAGGCCCGTCCAGGCGTTGCAAGTTGCAGTTGATGACGAATGTAAGGTTATCCAGTTGTTCCCGCGCGGCGAGGGACAACGCGCCGATGGATTCCGGTTCGTCCATCTCTCCGTCGCCGAAGACCCCCCAGATATGGCGGTCGCTTGCGGGCTGGAGTTGACGGTTTTCCAGATAGCGCATGAAACGGGCCTGGAAAATGGCGTTGATCGGGCCAATCCCCATCGAACCAGTGGGAAATTGCCAAAAATCGGGCATCAACCAAGGATGCGGATAGGAACACAGTCCTCGGCCACGGATTTCCTGGCGATAGTTGCCTAACTGCTCGTCATCCAGAAAGCCTTCGAGATAGGCACGAGCGTAAATGCCCGGTGCCGAATGAGGCTGGAAGAAAACCAGGTCGCCGAGAGCTTGCTCGGTATCTCCCTTGAAAAAGTGGTTGAAGCCGACCTCGAACAAATCTGCAGCGGATGCGTAGCTTGCAATGTGCCCGCCCAGCTCACCATAGGCGCGGTTCGCGCGAACCACCATGGCCAGGGCGTTCCAACGCAGAATGGAGTTGAGCTTATCCTCGAGCGCGATGTTCCCGGGATAAGCGGGCTGATCTCGCACATCGATGGAGTTGCAATAAGGCGTTATACGACGACGAAGTGATTTCACCCCGTGGGCGTTCGCTTGTTCGGCGAGGCGATTCAATAAGAACTGTGCTCGGTCAGGCCCGCTCGAATCCATCAGCGATTCGAGCGCTTCAAGCCATTCGGTGGTTTCCAAAGGATCGCCGTCATCCGTAAGTGGCACGTCGAAGTACAAAGAAGATGGAGGAACGAATTTGCTCATGTTTGCGCTTTCCGATGATTAAGCGGTACTGAATCCGTCGTTTGCTGCTCTACGACAGGTATATCCGGGCGAAATATTGCTTTTTTCATGAAATGTTTAAACAAATCGAGTGCGAAAACGGCCGATAACCTGCAGTTATCTCGTTAATATCGCCAAAGCTTGATTATTGCCGGCGTTATGTAAATAAGTGAGGTCGCGAGAACCGGTGTTCGACGGCGCTGACCACCTCCTCGGTCTATATGATTCGCTGCGCTATAAGATGCGATTTAGCATAGGTTCGTACTATAGAGGCGGTGAGTATTAATTTTCTGCGTATGCGTAAGCGATCATCTAGGTTCAGTCTAGGTTTTTTTGGAATTAGTCCGCATGGCTATATTCTTTGGAGTAATTGTCCTTTTTTTAATACTACCCCCGCCGGGGTCGGAAAGTCTTACCTGAATTCATATCGATTTACTGGTGGTGTGGTAGGTTTATCCTAGTGCGAGCCGAAAGTAGGAAAGTCTTACCGATCTCTCTGTCTCAGCGGTTGTGGAGGGTGGTTCAACGTATTTGCCCGGCGTATTACGCGATGGGACAGCCCCATTTTTCGAGGAGGCAATGGTCGGTCTCCTGGGACGGACTCCTCACCTGGTTCTCCTGCTATTTATACAATCGTCGGCGTTCGAAGCAGCGCTGAGCCTTTCAGCTGACGTAGGGTCAAATGAATGCGCTTGACTCACTTAGTGTTCCTGTGGTTGGATTGATTGAACAATAATAGGAACAGAGGGTTCCCAAAATGAAACGTGTAACAACGATCGTAGCGAGCATTGCACTGCTTTTCGTGGCGGCCAGCCAAGCCGATGCTCAGAAAGCTACAGAGGTGGTAACCGGTGTCGTCACAACCGCGGCGCCGTTCTCTTACGTCGACAAAGGCGTGTATACCGGCGTTTCCAACGACATCCTGGCTGAGATCTCCAAGACCGAAAATATCAAGCTCGAATATATGCCGATGAAATTTGATGCACTCATTCCGGCTGTGCAGGCGGGTCAGATCGACATGGCCGTGAGCGGAATCTTCGTAACTGAGGCGCGCAGCAAAATACTCGACTTCTCCTCTCCCTACTTTACTCAAGGCTCAATCCTTGTAGCTCCAATCGGCAGTCCCCTCAAGTCGTCAGATGATCTGAAGGGCAAGATAGTGGCGGTGCAACAAGGCGCAGCCGCACTGGCCAAGGCAAAGGTTTATGAAGAAAAGTGGGACTGCAAGATTCGCGTACTGCAGGACCCCTCAAGCATGCAAATGGCAATGAAGGCTGGCGATATCGATGCCATGCTCTTCGATTCCGCGATCATGATGCATCAAATTCAGGTGGAGGGAGATAAGCCGACCATCAAGACGATCAGTGACGTTATTGATCCCACGGATATCGCCTTTGCATTTCCCAAAGGTTCGCCGGTGAAAGCGAAGATAGATTCCGGTATTGCCAAAATGAAAGCCAATGGCGAGTTGGACGTCATCCTTCAGAAGTACCACCTGAAATAATCTGAGAAGCACGAGGCAAGCATGATCGACAGTTCGTGGATAGGCTACCTCCCGACGCTTCTCGCGGGGGCAAGTCTTACAATAGTTGTTACTATCATTTCAATGCTGTTTGGTACGGTTATCGGCGTCATTGTTGCTTTGATGAAACTTTCATCATCGAGAGTGGCACGTGCCATTGCATCTATCTATGGCACCCTGATACGTGGTCTTCCGCTGTTAGTGCAGATTTTGCTGGTGTACTTCGCTATTCCGGCAATCACCGGCTTGCGAGTTTCTGGCGTTGCAGCGGGTACTGTGGCAATGACGCTGTTTACAGGGGCTTTCATGGCGGAAATTATCCGCTCGGGTATCCAGTCAATTGATAAGGGGCAATACGAGGCCTGTCGTTCCATTGGTTTCAGCCATTGGGCAACTATGCGTCTGGTTATTTGCCCACAAGCTTTCCGAGTGATTTTGCCAAGCATTGCCAACCAATTCAGCATCACCCTGAAGGACACTTCCTTGCTGTCCGTTATCGGTGTGGTTGAACTGACCATGGCAGGCCAGACAATTTATGCACTCAACTTCGATACGATCCGTGTCTTGGCACTGGTTGGTATTATGTATCTTATTATCTATCTGGTGGCCGAGCAGTTCTCTGGGTGGGTCGAGCGGAGGTTGGCGCGATGATCGAGGCGAAAGGGATCTGTAAAGCTTTTGGAGCTTTGCAAGTATTAAAAGGCATTGACCTGAAGATCGAGACAGGCGAAGTCACCTGTCTTATAGGCGCCTCGGGGTCAGGGAAGTCTACGTTCCTGCGCTGTCTCAACGGTCTTGATCCTGCAGACAGCGGCGAACTCTCTGTTGAGGGCATGCCGATGCTTGGTAAGGGCGTTGATATAGATCGAATACGTCAACGCATTGGAATGGTGTTCCAGCACTTTAATTTATTCAATAACATGACGGTTTTGCAGAACATCACGATTGGGCCGATTAAACTGCGCGGCAAAAGCCCTGATGAAGCCAGAGCTGAGGCAATCGCGTTGCTCAAGCTAGTCGGCCTCGCGGACCGGACGGAAGCGATGCCACGAATGTTATCTGGCGGTCAGAAGCAGCGTGTCGCCATAGCGCGGGCACTCGCGATGGCTCCGGAGGTCATGCTTTTTGATGAGCCTACTTCTGCACTCGATCCGGAAATGGTCCGGGAAGTGTTGGATGTTATCCGCGACGTAGCAACCAGGGGGATGACGATGGTAATCGTCACTCACGAGATGGGGTTCGCTAGGGAAATCGCCGATCGGGTAGCCTTCATGCACCAGGGCAAGGTTCACGAAGTGGGCACTCCGGAGCAGATTTTTTCCAATCCGCGAGAAGAGCGTACGCGAGAATTTCTGTCAAAAGTCTTGTAACGGTAAGTCCTGTAGTAGGAGTTGGGTTCCGGCTACGACGGTTGGACCGAGGCCACTGCGTCACGCGATGCCGCAATGATCCATGCGGCAGTGCGTGATGTTGCTCGGTCCATCCTCAGGGTATCAGCTCCTTTAATAGCCTTGCTGGCATTTTGAGTCAATTGCAACTCATGAATGTTCATTGTAATAACTGTGTGTCAGGAAGTTTTCATTATGGTGAAAGTTGCTCTTGATGAAGCAAGTATTCGGATACTCGACGCCTTGCAGGAAGATGCGGGATTGAGTAATTCCGAATTGGCTGAACGCATCGGGCTTTCAACCTCGCCGTGCTGGCGTCGGGTCGCGGAGCTCAGGCAGCAGGGTGTATTGCGAAGCTCGGTCGCGCTGGTAGATGCTGCCAAACTGGGCCTAATGGTTAACGTCTTTGTTCATATTTCGCTCGCGAATCAGGACAAGACGTCTCTGGAGATGTTTAGCCGCGAAATCCGTGAGCGCCCGGAAATCATGGAGTGCTACTTGATGAGTGGCGAGGCTGACTTTCTTCTGCGGATAGTTATCGAGGATTTGGGGAAGTACCAGAATCTGTTGCTCGAGTGCCTGACTCAAATTCCCGGAGTGGCCAACATTCGCTCAAGCTTTGCGCTCAGTCAGGTGAAATACACAACGGCTCTGCCGACTGGCCATCTCAAGGCGCTAATGTAAGTGTGTTTTGTTTGAAAAGGGCCCCATCGCTGGCAAGCCCGCTCCTGCAGGGATTTTCAGTGGATGCAGAATGGACAATTGGATTCCAGGCATAGAACCCTTGCCGTTCTATGATATGTATTGATGGAGTCGCTTTAGCGTTGAGCCAGGAACGCGTAACAGGATCTTGGTACTCGTGCCCTGACTTGCCCGAAACGCGAAACTTACGCGAGTTCCCTGCTCAGCCCCGATCCCTCGAACCCCAGTGCCTGTGATATCCGAGCAGCACTGGCCAACACCAACCCTGAAACGCTCTCTTCAGAGAATGTACTGGTGGAGAGTTCAGGGAATGCGCAACTGATCGCCGCGAGCATCTTGCCGGAGGCTCCAAAAATGGGGGCACCTACGGAAGTGACGCCTGAAATGTTTTCGCCTTTTGCGATGGCATAGCCACGTTTGCGGATTTCTGCCAGTTCGACGATAAGCTGCTCAGGGTCGGTTTTGGTGAGCGGTGTTAGACTCTTCAGAGGATTAACTGCCAATAGCCGTCGGGCTGCATCGTCGGACATGCCAGAGAGCAGAGCCTTACCCATCGCAGTGCTGTGTAATTGAGCAACGGAGCCCGGTATGGTGCGGATTGTTATAGGTCCTTCGCTCTGGACCGACAGCACATAAACTGCCTGGTCATTACTGAGTACGCCCATATAACTGTTCAGCAAATGCTCTGAGGCAAGTTTTTCGAGCTCAGACTTCGCAACGGAAATTAATTGCTCTTTCATGGTAATGTTCCAGCCAAGACCAAGCGCGCGATAGCCAATACGATATCGACGTGTTTCAGGGTCCTGCCAAACATAATTAAATTCAGAAAGGGTATTGATCAATCGCTGAACTATTGGCGGACTCAAATCCAGCATGCGGGAAATTTCACGAACGCCGATGGCTTTTGGGGATTTGTCGAGGAGCTCCAGTATCTCAAGCCCCCTTTCTAGAGATTGACTTCCAGCCAAGATTTTACTCGCTTGCTAAAGATTGGTTTTCGTTCCTTTATAGCACGTTGGGCCGCTGGTAAACCAGTAGCCCAATGTGCACCTTAGACCCTCGGCAGCGCTAGTCTGGAATGACCCGCAGGGAGCGATCGATCGTGGAAAACAGCTCGAAACCGCTCTCGGTCACTACACCTGTTTCCTCGGCCATCATCCCGCCCCAGCCTGGCTCGTAGAAAGGAGTTTCGAGGCAAAACGTCGAGCCCGCCTGCAGGGGCTCGGTGCAGTCAGGAGTGATGACGGGCCATTCGTAAACCGAGATGCCGATCGCGTGACCGATGTGCTGTCGTTGATAGGGGGCCAAGCCGTGCGCCTCTACCGCAGCAACGCCGTGATGGAAGACATCGCGCGCTACAACGCCAGCCTTCACGAACTCGAGCTCAGCTTCCAGACCGGCCAGAATTGCAGCGTAACGGCTGGACTGCAGCTTGGTCGGCTCTCCGACGACCGCCGTACGGGCCATGTCCGATTTGTAGCCATAGAGGCTGCAACCGACATCGAAGCGCAAAAGATCGCCAGGCTTCAATACGCGTTCGGAGCTCATCACGTCGGCCAGTGCACTACGGTGTCCGCCAACGACGGTGAGATTGCGTGGCAGGCCGCCACCAAGGGACATTTCCGACGCGACCACCCTTGCCACATCTTTATCGGTCATGCCAATTCTGGCTGAAGCGATACCCGCGTTAATCGCCTTTTGAGTGATTTCGGTCACTTTGCGCATCAGTTCGATTTCGAAAGGCAGCTTGCGCGCTCGCACATTCAGCATCCAGGACGCGGCATCCGCAACTGGCGCAGGCAGGGCTGCCTGGATCGAACCAGGCAAATACATGTTTTCAGCAACGACGCGTTTCGGCCGCAGACCCGCAAGGGCCTTGCCAAAGGCGATCTCGAAGGTCGCGCTTTGTACCGAGGTATGAGACGAAGGGGAGTCGCCACTGAAGAAGAAGGTGCCGAAGGTGAAGATGTTATCCGGCAGTAGTCCTGCGTCGATGGCCGGTGCGAACTCGGCAGCAGGTGCCACTAGCAGGACGCGATCAGGTGTTATCACCGCAGCCCATGTGAAGCGACGATTGATGGTTGCTCCCATGCTCTCGTAGCCGGTTGTGTACATCACGTTTTCCTGCGATGCAACCACCAGCGTATCGACCTGATCGCGCGCCATGTGTTCTCTGACGCGTGCGAGTCGGTCGATAGAAAGCTGAGCCAACCTTGAAACCAGAATGGATTTGTCCACAAGACCTCCGAGTGTTCCGTTGTTGTTAACACTGTCACCATTATCAATCCACAGTTTCTGAGATGTCAACCTTTTGTACGGGTGCAATAAAATAAATCCTTGACAATCAGGTGAGGATCAAGACAAATTTAATAGGAACAGCGATCCTATAATTGGTACGAAAGCTCCCGAGGTATGCTGCGGAGCCGCTGTTTTGACGCGCGACATAGCTGTGAGCAGGTGTTGCAGGCCGCCTGAACGCCGTTTTTCCAACGATTGTTTGAAGCGCATGCCCCCCAGAAAAAGAAGTCCGACCATGGCAACCTCAGAAGACGTACAACTTAATCCGCATCTGACAGGATTGGATTGCATCCGCTGTTCCCGGCGATATCCCGTCGGGGACTATCCGGAAGGCTGTTCCCACTGCCTAGCGGAAGGACATCCTGCGAGCCTGGAGCCGGTTTTCAGCCGCGACCGGGAAGCAATTGATGGACAGGGTTCAGGGTCTGGAATGGCTCGCTTTGCCAATAGGCTGGGTTATAAGCGGTTCATCTCGTTGGGGGAGGGTGATACACCGTTGGTCTCGTTGCCCGGGCTTGCAAAGCTGTTGGGCATGGATCGCATATATGCCAAGTTGGAAGGATCCAACCCCACCGGCTCGCACAAGGACCGAATGAGTGCCCAATTCGTTGCTCGCGCGTTGGATCGTGGTGCACCGGCTGTGATTGCAGCCACGAGCGGCAATGCGGGCGCATCGCTGGCGGCTTATGCCGGAGCAGCGGGTCTGCCTTGTACCATCGTCACGACACCCGCTATTACCGCGCCTTGGCGCCGCGCAATCGAAATGGCCGGCGCAAACATCATTTATACCCAAGACACCCTGGAGCGCTGGGTAATCGTACGCCGCAAGGTCTTGGAGGAGGGGTTCGCATCAGCTACCAATTACCTTGATCCGCCAGTAGGCAGCGATGCTTGGGGCGTGGATGGTTACAAGACTCTTGGCTACGAATTGGCAGAACGACAGCAGGAAACGAATGCTGACGTCGTCATTGTGCCTACCGCACGTGGTGACCTGCTGTGGGGCATCTTTCGTGGGTTCGCCGAGTCGGTTGAGGAAGGTTTTTGCCCGCGCGCCCCTCAATTGGTGGCTGTAGAGCCTTTCCCTCGAATCACGCGAGTAATGGAAGGTGCTGACTTGCGAGAGCATTTCCCCGGGCGCAACGCGATGTCGTCCATTGCGGGTGCGACGGTCACCTTACAGTCCGTTGAGGCACTACGAAAATCGAACGGCATCGCCGTTGCTGTTACTGAGGAGGAAGCCATCGCCGATCAGAAAGTGCTGGCGAGCACGGGCGGGCAGTATACCGAGCTATCGGCCGCCGCTACCTTGAGCGCGCTACGCCGGGTGTTGGCGAATGATCCGACTATTCGTAGCGCAATACTTGTCTTGACTTCCCACGGCTACAAGGAAACTTGATCTAGAGCTTGATCATTAATAGGGCTAAAACCGCAATGCATTAACTGACTAATTTCTGGCCGCACTAGCGATATGTTACGTCGTGGGCGGTAGAGATATAACGCAAATATTTCAGCTGTTGAGCACGTTTCCGTAGTAGCGGCTTGCCTATAAAAATAAGAGGAGCAGTCATGAAAAGTTCATTCCCGGCGTCCATGGTGCTGGTTGGCTTCGGCTTGGGTATAGTTTTCTCCAATGATGCACATGCCGATTTCTTGAAAGACAGCAAAACGACTCTTTCATCCCGCACTTTGTATTTTGAAAGTGATCCCAAAGAGCAGAATAACGACCAGCGTCAAACCGCAACCAGCCTTAAGCTTGATTATTTGTCGGGTTACACCGATGGCTTCGTCGGATTTGGACTGGATGTTCAGGCGGTGGCTGCGGCGAATCTTGGAGGGGGGATAGATAATCATAACTCAAGCACCACAAACACCTTTACACCGGTTACCAAAGATGGCTCGCCCGTAGATCAATGGTCCACCCTGCGGGGGGCTGGCAAGGTACGAATTTCCAAAACGGAAGCAAAGGTAGGCAATAGCCTGCAGCCGGCGATGCCGGTATTGGTAGCGAACGATGGGCGGGTGGTTCCAGCAGCCTACAGCGGCGTCCACCTGACCTCCCGCGAGTTCGACGCGGTAACCTTCACTGCCGGCAGATACGATCGTGAAATGGGCCGTGCTTCAAGCAACTGGGCTGGTATCGCGGCGAGTGGCGGTACACACGGCTCCGACGGTTTCTGGTTCGGAGGTGCTGACTGGAAGGTGAATAAAGACCTTACGCTTCAGTACTATCATGCCACATTGGAAGATTATTACAGTCAGGACTTCTTAGGGTTGGTGCATAGTTTCCGTATCGGCGATAACCAGTCCTTCAAAACGGATCTGAGGTATTTTGACAGTAAGTCGAACGGAAAGAACGGCGAAACGGGCTATGTGTTCAACAACAACAGTGGCTTCGCAAAAAAACCGGGTGAAGTTGATAATAAAACCTGGTCGGCGATGTTCACCTATACATTGGGTGGCAGTTCTTTCCTGCTTGGCCATCAGCAAGTGGGCGACGACGGCGGTATGGCCGCCGTCAACAACGGCAGTGTCCGGGACGGCCGAGGCCGGCCCGAGGGCGAGGGTGGTGCGACCTTCTATCTGTTCACTGATTCGATGATCAACGCTTTCGTTCGGGCGGGTGAAAACACCACCTTCGGTCAGTATGCCTACGACTTTGCTGCCTTAGGAGTTCCGGGTTTAAAGACGTCACTGACCTACTTACATGCAAACGGGATCAAGGATGCGACAGGCAATGGTGACACTTTCAAGGAATGGGAGCGCGACTACCGCATCGATTACACCATTCAGTCAGGAATAGCGAAAGATCTCGGTTTCTCGTTGCGTCGAGCTAACTATCGCACCGGCGTTCCGGATGCTCAGGGCGGATTCGATTTTGATCAGACTCGCTTCTACGTAACCTATTCCTATTCCTTCAACTGATTGGAGCCCGAAGTCGATAGCCCGACATGCATTGCGTGGGTCGGGCTATTAACCGAGCAGCTTTTTCGATTCAGACTGCAGTCTGTTGGCGCCGACCCCGAATTGACCTAATTACCGAAATGTCACTGCCCCAGTTTGATTCCTCGCGAACCATTGACCGTTTAGACTAGTACCGATTTTGAGGTGGGTCAGTTTTACATTGGCTCATGGATCAATTCGGCGCCGGCGTCAACAGGCTGTGGATTCAACCGGTCGCCACTGGCAGCTTTTGGCAGAGGCTGTGTAAAAACGTTTTAGAACACGTTTGACAGTCGGGGGTGGAACAAAAGTCGGGTTCCTACGCAAATTTCTTGTCTGCTGATTACACAAGCACCAGCAGATTTTACGTAGCAACGAAGACTTCAAAACGGCGCATGCGTTTTTACACACTCAGGGCCGATTTCTGCCTGTCGCGATATGCAGCAATCGACCCGACGCAGACGCTTGGCATCAACCTTTTTTTGAGCTCAATCCGATAGTTCCTAACTCATCCTGCACGCGCACCAAAATATCTTCTGCCGATTCTTTTGCCTCGCCCGCCTTGAAGTAACAATAAACAAACAAAGTGGAAGGGTGGACACCCAGTGAGGACGCTAACTCATGGATTTTTTCCAGGCTCGGCGATTTCATGCCGCGCTCTAAATCGCTGACGAAGGGTTGACTCGGCCCGAGTGCCTCTTGGGGTAGGGGATCTCGCAGAGCGAGATGAGGGCTGTGGAACCCGCTGATACGTCTTGTCAGTGGGTCCATTGAGCAGAATTTACAGCGGTGTGATTAATGCGTGAAGGTGGGGGCGCATGTTTTATAAACATGCACCACCTCACCCACTATCGCTGGCTTATAAGCCGCCCAGTGCGACGTACTTGATTTCCAGGTAGTCGTCGATACCGTATTTTGAGCCTTCACGGCCAAGTCCGGAGGTTTTCACTCCACCAAAAGGTGCAACTTCTGTGGAGATCATCCCCTCGTTGACGCCCACCATGCCGAACTCGAGATTGTCGACCACACGGAAGATCAGGCCGACGTCACGCGCGTACACATAAGCCGCCAAGCCAAAAGGTGTGTCATTGGCCATCGCAATGGCCTCGTCCTCAGTATCGAAACGGAAGAGGGGGGCGACAGGGCCGAAGGTTTCATCGTTGAAGATGAGTGCATCGCATGGCACATCGGTGAGCACCGTTGGCTCGAAGTAACTACCGCCCAAATCATGGCGCTTGCCCCCGGTGGCAATGCGTGCACCTTTTTCCACCGCATCGGCAATGTGCTCTTCGACCTTTTGCACTGCGTCCTCATTGATGAGCGGACCCAGTACCACGCCGTCATGCATGCCATTACCGACCCTGAGCGCAGCGGCGGCATCTGCGAGCTTCTTCGCAAACTGATCGTAGACACCCGATTGCACGAGCATGCGGTTGGCGGCAACACAAGCCTGGCCTGTGTTGCGGTACTTGGCGGCCAGTGCACCCTTGACTGCGGCATCGATATCAGCATCGTCAAAGACGATGAACGGCGCGTTGCCGCCCAGTTCCATGCTCGCCTTCTTGATGGTTGGAGCGCACTGGGCCAGCAGCAGCGATCCCACTTCGGTCGAACCTGTGAAGGACAACTTGCGAACGACCGGGTTCGCGGTGAGCTCCCCGCCGATTGCGCGGGCCGAGCCTGTGACGACGTTGCACACACCAGGCGGTAGTCCGGCGCGCTCGGCGAGGACGGCCAGAGCCAGTGCCGAGAGCGGCGTCTGACTGGCCGGCTTGATGACACCTGCGCAACCAACCGCCCAGCCCGGGCCGGCTTTGCGCGTAATCATCGCGGAGGGGAAGTTCCACGGTGTGATGGCTGCAAACACGCCGATAGGGGCTTTCTGCACGAGAATGCGTCGACCGTCCACGTTCTGTGGAATGATGTCGCCATTCACGCGCTTCGCTTCTTCCCCGAACCATTCGATGAAGCTTGCGGCATAAAGGATTTCGCCACGGGACTCCACCATGGGCTTGCCCTGTTCGGCCGTCAGGATGACTGCCAGGTCCTCGATGTTTTCAAGCATCAGCTCATAGAGCTTGCGCAGGACCTTTGCACGCTCCTTTGGCAGCGTCTTGCGCCATCCCTGCATGGCGCGTTCGGCCGCTGCGATTGCGCGCCGAGTCTCGGACTCGCCACCGTTTGGTACGCGGGCCACCAATTCACCGGTGGCTGGATTGCGGACCTCAATTGTCTGGCCACTCTCTGCCTGGACCCATTCGCCGTCGATCAACATCGCCTGACGCAGCAGGTCGGGGTCTTTGAGATTCAAGGTTGCGGTGCTATTCATGGGGCAGACCTCAAATGGAGTTACGACCGATGAAGAAGGCTTCATCGAGGTCTGTGGTCGGGTTCAATCCGGCAGCTTCCAGTCCTTTACGTAGCACCGCCATGTCGCGTTGATACACGCGTTGGGTCGGGTGGGGCATTGGGCCGCCGTTATAACCCTGCAACCAGCCTTGGTATTTCCACATCATGCGATTGAGCAGCCCGTTCGCCGCCATCGGCAGGCTTGCAAACGCTTTGCGCGCCGGATCCATTTTGTACCAGAGCTGAGTTGCCTCATCGTAGTTGCCCGCGCGGATCAGCTTGTGGATCTGTGGAAGCAATGGGCCGTAGTAAGAGGAGTAGTTAGTTCCACAGAAGGGGATATCCATCACCTGTGCCAATGGCACGTACTCATACTCAAGCGGAGATGAGATCACGACTTCCTCATGGAACTCGCGGTGAACTTCGATCGCCGACATGATGTAAGGCAGTCCGCCTTCGGCCTTGATTGCAACGACGTTGGGGATCTCGTCGACCATTCGGCGCAGTACCGCCAGCGGAATGTCGGCAGGGTGCAAGCGGCTGAAGCCCCAGGCGGGCAGCGGGAAGATGATAACGCCCAGGTTCGTCGCAGCGCAGATCGCCTTGGTGTACTCGAATACTTCGTCATAGGACTTGGGATAGAAATACGGAGGGTATCCAAGCAGTACAAGGTCGGCGCCGGCAGCTTCGGCTCGCTTCACGGCCTCAATGTTATCTTCCAGTGTGTTGAACACCGCGTGGTGAACGATCACGAGACGGCCGGCTGCTTGATCGGCCATGATTTGACAGAACTCACCGTATTGCTCTTGGGTAATGGCTACCTCCGAGCAGGACAGCGAGCCGACGAAGCCATGCTTGATTGCCAGTTCTACGTCGTGGCGAACAGCTTTCTCATTGATGCGTTTGAAGTCGGAAGTCATTGTTGGAATCGTAACGTTGGCGACCCCAACGAGTTTCTCGCGTGCCCAGTCTCGAGCGTCTTTCTTGTTGTAATTGGCCATGTAAGGCTCCTGTTAGTCAGGGTGGGTGATAGTCGTCGCTGTTCTCTCAGCGCTTTGTTTCAAAATCGATTGGCAATGATGTTGCCAGCCCGGCTTCAAGTGCCTTGGTCAGGATGAGTTCCGCTACCACGATGTCTTGAAGACCACCGCCGACTGACTTGAACATCGGAGCCTTGGCTTGCTTCAACTGTTCGCTGCAGGCGCCGCTCATCAGGTCGGACAGGCTGAAGGCTTTGTGGCGGAATTCGATCCCGGCGGCATGGGCGGCAAGCATGTCTCCCGTTTCTTCCAGCACTTCTTCCAGGGTGTCGCAGATGATCAAGTCGCTGCGTTCCACGACTGAAATGTCTATTTCACGCTGCTCCGGGATGGTCGAGCCGATCGAAACGACGGTGGCGCCCGGCTTCAACCAATCGCCAAACAGAATCGGCTTTTCATCGCGTGAGCGTGCGGCAGTCAGCACGATGTCGGCGCCTTCCACGGCCTCTTGTGCCGAGCCAACACCCCGAGCGGGTACACCGAGATCTCGTGTCGCCGATGCAGCAAACGCGTCGCGCCGTTCAGGGGTCGGGCTGTAGACGGTTATTTCGGTCAGTTGGCGGACGCTGGCGAAGGCACGGGTGTGCATCGATGCTTCCAACCCGCTTCCTATTACGGCAAGACGAGCAGGTTTCTGTGGGGCGAGGCGGTCAAGGGCTGCGGCCGAGGTCGCTGCAGTCCGGAATCCAGTCACCAGATTTGCGTCAATGAAAGCCGCAATCCGATTGGTCGTCCGATCAAACAGAACGATGACGTACTCGATTCCCGGTGGCGCATCGCCCATGTTCGAGCCCATCAGCTTGGCACCGTAATAACGTCCACCCGCCGGAATAGCCGGCAAAGTGCGAAGCCAGGTTTTTTCAAGACTTGCTACGGTGCGGGGAGGCGTAGCCCTGGCAGGCAAGTGTTGCCCGTAAGCGGCCTGAAGCGCGGCGATCGCATCTTTCCAACGGAAAACGGCCTGCGCGGTAGCGCTTGAAACGAACACGGGAGACTGGGAATTGGCGGACATGCGTCGAGCTCCGGAAACGGCAGAGAGAGTTGAAGTACAAAGCGAGGCGGCCTACGTAAGCCGCGCTCCGGCTTTGAACAGTTACCTAACTGAAGGCAGCACTAACAAAACGATTCGTATACAAAGTATTGTTGCCTGAGATTGCTGTTGTCAATGGATCTCTTGCCTATATCTTGGTTTGCTTTGGTATGCTTGCGAAAACGAAACGGAACGTATAGATTCTGTTTGTCTTTAACAATGCTGATGTCTGGTGAGCGCCGTGAGGCGGGGATGATGGGCAGTTGACGGCCTGGACGATCCTGCCCAGTGGATTTGTTCGTTGTTAGTGCAACAGAGGCGCGTCATCGATCTGCGCAGCCAAGCGCTGCTCTGGAGGCGGTACTGCGCGATGCCTGAAGGCTCGCCGCAGATGGCTATACGAGGGCTATACCCGGTCGTGGATGTCTCTTGCCGAGGCGTATTTCGATGTACCGGATTTGGCAAACAGGCTGCGTCATTAGATAGCAGCTACCACCCGCCAAAGAAGCGGAGAGGAGACAAGAATGAGTCAGGTTAAACGCGTTTTGATTGTAGGCAGCGGAATCGGCGGTGCCACCGCAGCCTATGCACTGCGCAGGGCGGGAGTGGACGTCCACTGTATCGATATCAAGCCGGGGATTCCCTCTGCAGGGTCGGGCATTTGCCTGTTACACAACACGGTCCGGGCATTGGACATGATCGGGTTGGCGGAGCCTTGTCTCGACAGTGGTATGCGATTCGACGCGTTTCGGCAGTTCGATTCCTCAGGTCAACTCCTGCGTTCGAATCCTGCGCCTCCCAGCTGTGGCATTCGTCGACCAGAACTTGCCCGAATCCTGGAATCGGCAGCGCAAGGGGCGGGGGCAGTTCTGGATAAAGGGTTGACGATCGAGCATCTGGACGACCGTGGAGACTGCGTCGAAGTTAAATTTTCGGATGGTCGCGAGGCTGCCTACGACTTGGTTGTGGCTGCGGATGGTGCCTACTCCAAGTTGCGCGATCAGGTTTTCGGTGCTGAGTGCAGACCTCGTTTCGCAGGTCAGAGTGTGTGGCGTTTCAATGCGCCGCGTCCGGCTCAGATTGATGGGTTCTGTTTGTACCGCAGCCCGTCAGGGAAAACAGTCGGCTCTTTCCCGACATCGGAAGACAGCTGCTACCTGTTTTATCTCGAGAACAGCGCGGAGCCTCTGCGGGTACCTGAGGATCAAGCGAAAGCGATGATTCGCGAACGCCTTGCCGAATATACCGCGCCAGCTGTACTGGAAGCGCTTGAGCAGGTAACTGATGCCAGGCAGGTTATCTTCCGTCCGCTGGATATCACGCTGGTACCGGCACCTTGGTACCGCGGCCGCGTAGTGCTCATCGGCGATGCGGCACATTCACCAACACCGCATATGACGTCTGGAGGTGGCATGGCCATCGAAGATGCCGTGGTGCTTGCAGACTGCGTATCCAGGACCCGATCTGTTAACGAGGCGCTGGCGATGTACAGCGAGCGCCGATTTGAACGATGCAAAACCATTTGTGACGCGTCATTGCAACTTTGTCGCTATGAGCAGGAAGATCCGCTGAAAAACAGGGAAAAATCGGCGGCTCTATTGCTGAAAACCTATCAGTATTTGGGACAGCCTTTCTAGAAACATAAAGTTGGCGGTATCTGTCAAAAAGTCCTGATTCACCTCCCTGGGTGAATCGGGACTGAGTCTAGTCATACTTTTATAATTATCGGCAGCCAAACAGTGCAGGTCAGTTTTCTGCGTTCGTTACTCCCAGCAAATGGTATATGTAGTCGATATGCGACTTGGCAAACTCCTCGTTTAATGGAGCGTGGCCGACCAACAGGCGCATGTAGACTGCTGAATAGATTATGTCCATAAGCGACTCGACATTGGTATCGCTTGGGATTTCACCGCTGCGTTTCCATTCTTCAAGTGTTTCTTTAACTATCGCGCGTCGCCCGTAGTGGAATCTCTCTCGAAAGGCTCGTAATACTGACGGGTCAGATTGTCCCTCGGCTATGATTTGAGCAAGTATTCGGCCTGGCCAACCAGAAAATTGCTCCACTAGTGTACGGAAATGAACAGCGATGGCCTTTTTGGGGCCGAGTTCAATTGGCAGTGGGGTTTTAAGAAGATGGTTCTCAATGAAGGCGTCAATGACCAGTAGCGCTTTGGAGTCCCACCATCTGTATATGGTTGCCTTGCTGACACCCGCTTCCTTTGCAATTGCCTCAATCGAGATGGCCTGAATGGAGTTCTCGCGTAGCAACTTTATGGTCGAATTCAGTATTTGCAGTCGAGTAGCTTCGCTGCGTGGTCGTCCTAAAGACTTCTCCTGCATAAAGTATTCCTTGATAAATGTCTGATTTTAACAGGAGCGTGATGCTGCATGTGCTCATTCTGCGGCAGGGGCGGCTGCCCGCTGAAATCAAGCTGAGGCGTTTCTGATCGTAGCCAACAGTCCACTCAAGAAGCAATGTAAAAAATGCTTTGAGTCTAACGGGGTGGGAGTGGAGCGTCAGTGTGGGCTTGCTCTGGAGGCAAGATGAAGGCTGCCATTTGAAGGTGGCGAAAAGGAAGCTTGCACAAAACGATACGGATCGTATATGTTTGTTCCGCGCATATGAAGCTCATCAAGGGCACTACAACAAGAACGCGCCGAGGAGACAAACATGCATCAGGGTTTGAGCCTGAAGGGCGATGTTGCGACCGTCATCAGTGTGGGCCGCATCCGGCACTCGACCAGTGAGCGGGTGGCTGAACGCGACAAGCACTTCCCGTCCGCTGATTTCCAGACAAAAACCGTCAACGCTGCCCTCAACGTCTTCGGGGAGTGAGCATGTCGATCCCCAATATTTCCAATCTCAGAGTTGGGCGACGCAAGTTGCTCGTATCCACCGCAAGTGCCGCGATGCTAGCCATGCTGAGTGCGGTGCCGGCGCTCGCGAAGCCATCCCGAGAGATCGCTCGAAAACCATTCGACCCCAGTCAGTTTGACGTGCGCTTTGTCGTGACGGACCGCCGATTGCCGCAAAGCCTGGTTTTCGCCATTGAGCATGCCGAGAAGGGAAGTGCGCGGCTTGAAGTCACGAACGGACTCACGAGGCTTTGGCAGGAGTCGCTGGTGCCGTTTTGGCGCGAGCAAGGTGGCGCGGTCGCCGGACTCACCACATGCGAGGTTTGGCATTGCCTTGCGGAACAAGCACGCAGCCAGTCGCGCCGTACGGTTGTGCTGCATCAGCACGACGTATCGCCGAGCCAACCCAATCCTTTGGTTTCATGGATCATCGCGTGAATTATGAGAACACCTCCGAATGTATCCCCCGAGGTTTTTTCCGCCGCGCTGCAGGCGTTTGCCGGTGTCGTCGGAAAAGAATGGGTCTTCGTTGAGGACGAGGATCTGTTTCCCTACCGTGATTCTTATTCCCCGCTGCGCGACACGCCCGATGATCGAAGCGCATCCGCTGCCGTGGCGCCCGGTTCGGTTGAAGAGGTGCAGGCGGTCGTGCGCATTGCAGATAGGCACCGCATACCGCTGTATACGATATCCACCGGCAAAAATCTCGGCTACGGCGGTTCAGCGCCCAATCATGGCGGCAGTGTTGTGCTGGACCTGAAGCGGATGAACCGCATCATTGAGGTCAGTGAAAGCAACGGCTACGCCATCGTGGAGCCGGGCGTCAGCTATTTCGATCTGTATGACTACATCCAGGAACGTGGCCTGAAGGTGTGGCTGGACGTCGCCGATCCGGGCTGGGGCAGTGTGGTTGGCAATGCGCTTGACCATGGTGTGGGCCACACGTTGTCGCGCTTTCGCAATCACTTCGATTCGCACTGCGGCATGGAGGTGGTGCTGGCCAATGGGGAGGTGGTTCGCACAGGAATGGGAGCGCTACCCGGCTCCCAGACGTGGGGACAATTCAAGATGGGGATGGGGCCGATCCTGGACGGAATTTTTTCCCAGTCTAATTTCGGCGTTGTTACCAAGATGGGCATCTGGTTGATGCCGGCACCCGAGGCCTTCATGCACGGCATGGTGATGGCCGCGCGTTATGACGATCTGCACGCCGTAGTGGAATTGCTCAAGTACGTCGAGAACACTGGGTTAGCCTCTGGTGCGCCGGAAATGGGCAGTCCACTGCTCGGCATCAGCAATTACACGAAACATCTTGTAGACGCCTTTTACGAAGGTCCGCCGCCGTTGCAGAAGCAGCATGCTGATCTGATTGCGAAAGCCAGTGTCGGTTACTCGGCTGAACTGCAGAAGTATGGGCAGGACAACAACATTCCTTACTGGGTGCTTAACCTGAAGTTCTACGGACCACCGAAGGTGATCCAGGCCCAGTGGGAGGCAGTACAGGAGCTGGCGGTAAAATCGATCAAGGGTGTGCGCTTTCAGGCTGGCCAGATCCAGACCGATCCGCGCAAAGCTTCTGCTGAGTGGACGGTTTACCCGCAGGATGTGGGTGTACCGAACATGGATTTCTTCGGTATGGGCACGCGTGCGGGAGGCAACCCGCATCCGATGCGCGGCCATATGTGGTTCTCTCCGGTCATTCCACAGACTGCGCAAGGCATCCTCGAAGCCAATCGCGTCTTCGAAGAGGCTTACCGCACCTTGCCTGCGCTGCAGAACGTGCCGATCTGGAACCTCAGGCCTTTTGCGTTGCCTGCGCCGTTTTTCGAGCGCGCTTTCCTTTTCATCGTGGGCTTCCCGATCACCGATGATACGGCGATGAACAAAGCCTCCATCAAGGCGTATCGGACACTGCTGGATATCGGCGCACAGCATGGCTGGGGCGAATATCGTTGCCACCCGGAATTCCAGGACCAGGCCATGGGCCTGTATTCGTACAACAACAACAGCCTGCTGCGCTTGAACGAGGTCATCAAGGACGCCATCGATCCTAACGGAACTCTTTCGCCGGGCCGCTACGGCATCTGGCCCAGGCACTTGAGGAAGGGCGCCAAATGAAGACGATCCGTCTCATCGTGCTGATGATGCTGGCATGTATGGCTGGTCTGGCAGTCGCCTCCGAGCCGGCCAGACAAGCTGTGCCGGCGCATCCTGGCAAGCCGATTTTCGATCAGTGGTGCGGGATCTGTCACGCCGCAGCGCCACGCATGCCCGGCACTGCTTCGCTGGCGGCCAAGTACGGCGACAGCTTACCGGCTGCCTTGGAAGACCGCACTGACATGCCCCCGGCCTTCATCAAACATTTCGTTCGCAACGGCGTACTGATCATGCCGGCATTTCGTAAAACCGAAATAACCGACGCCGACCTTGAATTGCTCGTCGACTACCTAAAGGCCAAAGACCAATGAACTCACATTCTGTTTCTGACACCCTGACCAAGGCTGCTGGCAGCCAGAGGGAATCGCGCAACGGTACCGCAGCGCTCGTCATCGGGCATTGCGCCGGCCTGATGGATATCACTACTTTGCCGATCTGGGTCGGAATCGTCCTGATCGGGCAACTGGCACTTGATCCGCAGCGTGCCGGTTTCCTGCTGACTCTTTTCCTGGGGTCGGTCGTGCTTAGCAGTCTGTGTATCGCACCAAAACTATCCCGACTCAACCGCAAGCGCATGGCATCGGTGGCTTATGCAGTGGCTGGTATGGCCTTCGCCAGCATGCCAAGCGTAAGTGGCAGCTATGTCCTTTTGGCTTCGGCGCATGTCGTCGCGGGTCTTGCGGTCGGTTGCGGCTTGTCGATAGTTCACGGGACGATGGGGGGCACTGCCAATCCGCACCGCACAGCGGCAATGGCTTTCAGCTCGCTGAGCCTGGTGTCCATCCTGGTGATGGCGACGCTGCCTCCGCTAGTGGGCAAGATCGGCCCGAACATATTCTTCTACACAATGTCGGGCATCATGTTCACTGCCGCACTGGCCGCACTTCTGGCTTTTCCGAACGTCGCCCGTACGGCCCGGCAAGATCAATCCACGCTCGCCAAGTTGCCTGCGCGAGTGTGGTTCGGCATCGCCGGCGTGAGTCTTCTGATGGTGAGCCATTCGATGGTCTTCGGCTTCATCGAGCGAGTAGGGGGCTGGCACGGATTCAGCGCGGCGCAGATCACCACGGTGCTTGTCATCAGTGGCTTCGTGAATCTCGTACCTGTCGCCCTTTCCAGCATTCTCGAACGCCACTTGCCGGCCTCGGGTGTAGTCGTGGCTGGCCCTCTGATTCAAGCCACTGCAGCTGTCGCTGTGACCCAGTTCGGTGGTTACGGGGTTTACATCGTTGCAACCTCGGTTCTCATCGCCGTCGTTACATTTACCCATGTGTTCGCGTTCGGGGTGCTGGCGCGACTGGATCCGTCCGGTCGCGTGGTCGCAGCCACCCCCGTGATGGTCATGGCGGGTTCGGCTACTGGCCCACTCCTTGGGGGCGTGCTCGCCCTGCATGTTGGCTATGGCAGCTTGGGCTGGGCGGCGTTGGTATTGGGTCTTTTGTCCGCCCTTTGCTTCCGCCTTGGTACCCGTAAGGCGTGATGGAAAACAACAATAATATGAAGTCCCTTACTAGAGGATTGGTATGAGCAAGCGATTGCAGGACAAGGTCGTGTTACTGACCGGCATTGGCAGTGGAATGGGGCGCGAGACTGCTCGGCTGTTCGCCAGCGAAGGCGCGATCGTCGTCGGCTGCGACATCAACCCGCAGACGGCTGCAGAAACCGCAAAGCTGGTTGAAAACGAGGGTCATTCCATCGACGTGGTTGCGCCTGTCGACCTCAGCGATCGCGAGGATGTAGCGCGTTGGATCGATGGTGCTGCCGCCCGGCATGGCCGCATTGACGCGCTCTACAACAATGCCAGTCTGCCGCGTTTTGCGCCCTTTGCGGTGCAGAGCGACGCCGACTATGTCTTCACTATCCAGAATGAGCTCGATCTTGTCTGGCGTGCTTGCCAGCTTGCCTGGCCACATCTGGTGAAGTCCAAAGGTGCCATCGTCAACATCGGCTCCGGTGCTGGCATGCAGGGAGCCAGAACGCTGCCGCAGGCTGCGCATGCCGCGGCGAAGGGGGCGGTCCTTGCCTTGACGCGCCAACTGGCCGCAGAAGGCATCGCTGTTGGTGTAAGGGTTAACTCGGTCAGCCCTGGTGTGATGAACACCCCGCCCGTTCAGGCGATGTATCGGGAGTTTGGTGACAAAGCACCCGTGGCTCCGATCGTGGAACGCACCCTGACCGGCAAGCCAGGCGAGCCGATCGCTGTTGCCTGGGCTGGCCTTTACCTGACCTCCGATGAGTCGAAATGGGTCACGGGGATCAACATTCCCGTGGACGGTGGTGCCAGCTCAATCATGTAAGTCGAGTCGGATTCAGATGATTGAACCCGGCAAGCCGACCCTCTACAGGCAAGAGTAGTTTTGACCATGACCAACATTTCGATCAATACCAGCAATGCAGCCAAGGTGCTGGCGAGCCCGCTGCAGATCAACGGATTGCAGATTAATAACCGCATTATCCTTGGGCCGATGGCGGTGCTTCGTCCGACCGAAGACGGCCGCCCAAGCGAGCAGACCATAGCGTTCCTCAAGCGTCGCGCGCAGGGCGGGGTGGGCCTGGTCATCGTTGGCGGATCGGTATGCAGCGAACGAGCCTGGAACGAGTCGCCGTTCTCGCCAAATCTTCGCTTTGACAAGGAAGAATTCGTCGATGATCTCAAGCGTGTGACCGACGCTGTGCATGAATGTGGTGTGGCAGTGTTCGCGCAGCTGTTTCCGAGCTTCGGCCGCATGGGCGTGCCGCGCAACGGTCAGCGGATTTTGGCGGCCAGCCCGAAGGCGGTGAGCTTGGGGGCCGGCGGCCTGCCCAACCATCTCTACATCCCTGGTGGCCGAATCACACCGGTGCCGCACGAGGTCAGCATCCAGGAGATCAAGGACATCGAGGCGAGCGTCGTCAGCGGTGCACGTCGGGCCAAGGCTTGTGGTTTCGATGGCGTCGAGATTGGCGCACACATGTGCTACTTCTACTCGTCCTTTTTGTCCCCGCTGGCCAATCAACGCACCGATGAATACGGCGGTTCGGTTGCGAATCGCGCTCGAGCCTTGCGCGATGTGGTTGCAGCGGTGCGCACTGAAGTCGGTCCGGATTATCCGGTGGGTGTGCGCATGAGTGTGAATGATCATATGCCCGGCGGTCAGGGGCCGGAGGGTTACGCTGAGGTGGCAGCGCACATCGCCGAGGTCGGCCTGGACTTCATCTCGCTAAGCGAAGGCAACTACGAGTCGATGCGTGACAATGTGCCGAGTTCTTCCGGCACCATGCTGTCCCACGGGGGGCCGCAGGCCTTCCGCAAGGCACTGGGTAGCGGGGTGCTCCTGTTCCTTTCCAGTACTCCAGACCCCAAGCAAGCGGCAACGGCTATTTGGGACGGTGATGTCGATGCAAGCATGCTGGCGCGGCAGATGCTGGCCGACCCTGATTATGCGGTGAAGGTTATCGAAGGTCGTGAGGCTGAGATCGTGTGGTGCGACCACGCCAATTCCTGTTTACGCAGGCTGATACTCAACGCTCCGGTTGCCTGTCATAAGAATCCGCAGATGGGGCGCGAGGATCCGAAGGCCAAACGTTCCAGCCCGGTTCAGAACCTGGGTGTCTGGGTAGCCGGTAACAAGGTGCTGATGGGCGTTGCCGACAAGCTCGTCCGCGCCACGCAAAAGAAATGACTTAATTAAGGGCGAGCACTTCGATCAGTCTTATAGCGAGATGAGCGGGGTGTTCGTATCCAATGCTCGACGTCGGTATCCGATCAAGTCAACGCTTGCGCACTGAACTTGATCATCAACGATCAGGCCTCGGGGTCAGTGCTCTTGACACCCAACAAGTGGTACACAAAGTTTATGTGCGACTCGGCAAACTCCTGGTTAAGTGGGGCATGTCCAATCATGAGTCGCATGTAAACGGCCCCGTAAATCAAATCCATCAGTATCTCGATATCCGTGTCGGGAGATATCTCGCCGCTCACCCTCCATTCTTCTAGCGTCTCTCGAATTATCGCGCGCCTTCCATAATGAAATCGCTCTCGAAAATCTCTTAACGTAGAGGGGGCTGACTGACCTTCCGCGAGAATTTGTGCGACCAATCGACCGGCCCAACCAGAGTATTGGTCCACGAGGGAACGAAAGTGCTGAGCAATTGCTTCTCTGGGCCCCAGTTCTCGCGGCAAGGATGTCTTCAACATCTGGTTCTCTATGAAGGCGTCAATAACGACTAACGCTTTGGAGTCCCACCACCGGTATATGGTCGACTTACTAACGCCAGCTTCTCGTGCTATCGCCTCGATTGAGATGGCTTGAATGGATTTTTCCTGCAGGAGCCTGATAGTAGCGTCCAGGATCTGACGACGCGTAGCTTCACTTCGTGGGCGGCCAACTATCGATTTAGTGGTCGATACGGGTTTATTAATCGACATTTTCCAGATCCCTTACCCAGGTACATTTGTTTCTAAAAAACAAAAGCCCAGGATGGCTCTCGTCAAGGTGTTAATTAGTATACGTAGGGTCTAGTATATTGTCTGTGCGTAAAAAGTTCTACCTTGGCGGTGGTCGATCCAATCAGAACGACTTTGATCAAGATAAGCTTGTTTTACCGATTGTGGCGGGGTCTTTGTTGCTTGGGGTGAGGGCTTTTTTGCAATGAAAATTCCTCTGCTTGGTCGAATCTCTACGAGTCACATCGTTTCGTTTGTGTGAGGCTTTTCGCTCGGATCTGTTGTCGGGAAGTCGGTGGCGCGGGGGAGCAAGTCATGACGAAGGAGGGCTGCCTTCTTCAAACAATCAGCAATGAACATCACTTTCAGGTCCATGCGTTTCGCGTTTTGTTTGTTGGCTAGAAGCTCTATGAAAAGTGCAATCTTCTATTTGTAACGTGCATTTTTCTTAGTGCTCCAGCACCTCATACTGGACGGGTGTTGACGCGCTTACCCGCTTGCCATCTACCGTACGGTGCCTTCTGGCGCGGTTCGCCAGTGCCTGCCAAGCGCAGCGCTACTATCCAATAATAAAGAGGCCTCCCATGAAAACTCCAAACCCGCTGCTGGAAGACCTGAAAGGCGTTCTGCCTACTATCGCGGCTAACGCCTTCGAGGCCGAACGCGCGCGTTGTGTTCCCGCCGAAAATATCGCCTTGCTCAAAGGCATTGGCATGCACCATGCGTTGCAGCCGAAAAAGTACGGCGGCATGGAGATCTCTCTGCCTCAGTTTGCCGACTGCATCGCATTGTTGGCCGGTTCCTGTGCCAGCACTGCCTGGGCCATGAGCCTTCTATGTACTCACAGTCATCAAATCGCAATGTTTTCCAGCAAGCTGCAGGAAGAGATTTGGGGAATTGACCCCGATGCTACTGCTAGCAGCAGCATCGCGCCTTTTGGTCGCACCGAGGAGGTGGAGGGAGGTGTTACCTTCAGTGGTGAAATGGGGTGGAGTTCAGGCTGTGATCATGCCGAATGGGCCATCATGGGATTCTTCCGCGAGAATACCGAAGGCACTCGGGATTATTGTTTCGCGGTGCTGCCAAGCAGTGACTACGAAATTCGCGATGACTGGTTTGCCGTTGGTATGCGTGGCAGCGGTAGCAAAACCCTGATCGTCAAGAATGCTTTCGTGCCTGAGCACCGAATTCAGAAAGCCAGGGACATGATCGAAGGCAAGTCGGCAGGCTTTGGTCTGTATCCGGACAGCAAGATTTTCTTCGCGCCTTATCGGCCTTATTTCGCCAGCGGTTTCTCGACCGTCAGCCTGGGTATTGCCGAGCGCATGCTGGATGTCTTCCGTGAGAAAACCCGTAACCGCGTCCGAGCCTACACCGGTGCCGCTGTCGGCGCAGCTACCCCGGCATTGATGCGCCTGGCCGAGTCCACGCATCAGGTTGCGGCTGCCCGAGCGTTGCTGGAAAAAAGCTGGGAGGAGATCGCCGAATACAGCGAGCGCCATGAGTACCCTGACCGCACCACGCTCACGTTCTGGCGCACCAATCAGGGCTATGCCACGAAAATGTGTATCCAGGCTGTGGACCGCCTAATGGAAGCGGCCGGCGGCGGTGCCTGGTTTGAAACCAACGAGTTGCAACGCCTTTTCCGCGATTCACATCTTACGGGTGCGCATGCCTACACCGACTATGACGTCTGTGCACAGATACTCGGTCGCGAACTGATGGGGCTCGAGCCCGATCCGTCAATGGCCTGAGGCCGTTCGCCGCCAAGCCATAAGCCCCTTATAAAAATAATCAGAGTACGCCCTAGGGAGTGCTCGGGAGCCTTGCATGTCCGATATCAATGAGATTGCCGTTTCTTCTGCCTTCGATGCGCGTGCATTTCGCCGCGCATTAGGTAACTTCGCCACCGGTGTGACCGTGGTGACAGCCGCCGATCACAACGGCCGCAAAGTGGGGGTGACGGCCAACAGTTTCAACTCGGTGTCGCTCGATCCGCCGTTGATTCTCTGGAGTATCGATAAGCGATCTACAAGTCACGACGTATTTGCTGCCGCTACGCATTTTGCCGTGAACGTGCTTGCTGCCGATCAAATTGATTTGTCGAACAATTTCGCCCGTCCGAAAGACGATCGTTTTGATGGCATCGAATACGAATCAGGTCACGGGGGGGCGCCAATTCTTGTTGATTGTTCGGCGCGCTTTCAGTGCAAAAAATATCAGCAGGTGGACGGTGGTGATCATTGGATCATGATTGGCAAGGTAGTGGCTTTTGATGATTTTGGTCGTTCGCCGTTGCTGTACCACCAGGGTGCATACTCCATGGTGCTGCCCCACACACGCATGACAAAAAGTGCCGAAGGTCAGCCGCCGAGCAGCCACTTCCAGGGAAGGCTGAGCCACAATTTGTACTACCTCATGACCCAAGCTTTACGCGCGTATCAGGCAAGCTACCAGCCGCGGCAATTGTCGACCGGTTTGCGAACCAGTGAGGCACGTATGCTGATGGTGCTGGAAAATGATGCGGGTTTAAGCCTCATCGATCTGCAACGCGAGGTGGCGATGCCCGTGCGGGAGATCGAAGAGGCCGTTGCCAATCTCACTCGCAAGGGGCTTGCCTGTGAGGAGGATGGGCGCTTGCGTCTGACGGTTAAAGGTATCGATGAAACAGAAGGATTGTGGTCAATAGCCCGAGAACAGCAGGAAAAGGTCTTTAGCCAATTCAGCGACGACCAATTGGAAACCTTCAAGACTGTGTTGAAAGCGGTCATCAGGCTCTGAACTGCTCTGGTCAGTGATCAAATGGACGGCGCCAAAGGCGCCGTTTTTTTATGGATGCAAGAAGCGTTATGGGTATCTCAGCGTGATAATATCATTAATATGCTAACTAAATTCGAGTCGTATTAAATGTCCAGGCACCGACAGTCTTTGACACTCAACTTGCTCCAGGCCCGTGAAGTCGCCATGAGTTTTTTCCGGCCCTCTCTTAAGGATATAGGCCTCACTGAGCAACAATGGCGGGTGGTGCGAATTCTCAGTCAACAGGGCGAACTGGAGATCAATCGCCTGGCGGACCTGGCGTGCATTCTCAAGCCCAGCATGACTGGCGTACTGGCGCGGATGGAGACCGCAGAGCTGGTCGAACGACGGCGCTCAGAACACGACCAGCGTCGAGTGCTGGTGAAACTGACGGTTGCCGGTGATAGCTGTTTTGAAAGTATGAGGGGGTGCATGGAAGAGAACTATGAGCGCTTGCAGGAGCGCTTCGGCGCGGAAAAATTGCACACGTTGTTGGGGCTGCTCAACGATTTGAAGTCACTGAAGCGTTGATCTGCGGAGGATCACTGCTGGCAGAAACGACCGCCAGCAGTGACTATCTGCAATTGACCTGAAATTAGTAAACGCCACCGGTACTGAGGGTGGCCGGGGTATTTTTGAACTTGTTTGTCAATGCTTGCAGGCCTTGCATCAGTACAGTGGTGTCGACGCCCACCGCTACGAATGCCGCGCCGAGCTCGATGTAGCGCCTGGCCAGTTTTTCGTCAGCGCTGAGAATGCCGGGCGCTTTGCCCGCATCGCGGATTCGAATGATCGTGTCTTCAATGACTGCCTGAACTTCGGGATGGCCCGGGTTGCCGCGATGGCCCATGGCCGCGCTGAGGTCGGCGGGGCCGATAAACACCCCGTCAACACCTTCGACGTTGACGATGGCATCCAGATTGGCCAGGCCTTTGAGGCTTTCAATCTGTACCAGCAGGCATATCTGCTCGTCAGCTTTGTCCAGGTATCCGGGCACGGTGTTCCAGCGCGACGCCCGTGCCAATGCGCTGCCTACACCGCGCACGCCACTGGGTGGATAGTGCACGGCGCGCACCAGTTCTCGCGCTTGCTCGGCGCTTTCGACCATCGGCACCAGCAAGGTCTGGGTACCGATGTCCAAAATCTGTTTGATCAACGTCGTGTCGCCAGCGACAGGGCGGATCACCGGATGACTGGCGTAGGGCGCTATCGCCTGCAGTTGGCCGAGCATGCTGCGTACGTCATTGGGCGCATGCTCGCCGTCGATCAATAGCCAATCGAAATCGGCATTGGCTGCCAGCTCTGCGCAGTAAGGGCTGGCCAGGCCGAGCCAAAGGCCGATCTGTGCGTTGCCGCTTTTCAGGCGTTGCTTGAATGTGTTGATGGGCATATCCATGAATCAGTCCTCCAGGAGTCAGACGAAGCGGCAGGAGATGGAGCCCAGCATGTCGTAGTCGACATGGAAGGTATCGCCTGGGCTGGCAGACACGGGACGGGTAAACGACCCGCCCAGAATGATTTGCCCCGGTTGCAACGTGACGTCGTAGGGGGCGAGTTTGTTGGCCAGCCAGGCGACACCTTTCGCCGGGTGATTGAGCACGGCGGCAGAAACCCCTGACTCCTCGATCACGCCATTGCGGTACAAAACGGCTGGCACCTTACGCAGGTCGACCTCATGAGGGCGCACAGCACGGCCACCCATGACCACTCCTGCGTTCGCCGCATTGTCGGAAATGGTGTCGAAGACCTTGCGCGTGGCTTTGGTTTCGGGGTCGACCTGCTGGATACGCGCGTCAATGATTTCCAGGGCAGGGATCACCCATTCAGTAGCATCCAGCACATCGAAAATAGTCACGTTCGGGCCTTTGAGCGGCTTGCCCAGGATGAATGCCAGCTCAACTTCAACCCGCGGCACGATAAAGCGGTTGAAGGGGATATCGGTGCCTTCGTCGAACAGCATGTCATCAAGCAACGCCCCGTAATCCGGTTCTGTAATATTTGATGAAACCTGCATGGCCCGAGAGGTCAGACCAATCTTGTGCCCCACCAGCTTGCGTCCGTTCTTTATTTTCTGCGCCACCCAGGCTCGCTGAATGGCATAGGCATCTTCGATGGTGATCTGTGGATGTGCGAGGGAGAACTGCCCGACTTGTTCACGAGTGCGTTCGGCGTTGTCCAGTTGAGCAGCGGCTTGCTGGATGAATTCTTGATCAAGCATGACGTGGATCTCTCAATGAGGGTTGACGATGGCGGCGGGCGTGCGCAGCACCAGGAAGGCGCCTGCGACGATCAAGGCCGCGAGGACGTAGAGGGCAAGACTGGCGCTGTGGGTCGTGTCACGCATCCAGCCAATCAGATTGGGTGTCAGAAACGAGGCAATGCTTCCCAGTGAACTGATCAGGGCGATGCCCGCCGCTTGGGTACTGTTTGACAGGAAAGCGGGTGGCAACTGCCAAAACATCGGTAGGGCGGCGCTCGCGCCCATGCCCGCAATCACCAAACCGCCGATTACCATGAAGGGATCGCCAGGCATCAGGCCAGCTACAGCGATACCGAGGGCTGACATGAGCAATGGCACACTCAAGTGCCACCGACGTTCGCGGCGCCGATCCGATGAGCGTCCGCAGGCGATCATGAAACCGCAGCCGGCCAGGTAGGGCAGGGCACTGAGCAGGCCGACCTTGCCATCGCTGCCAATCCCGGAGCTGTGAATCAGGGTAGGCATCCAGAAAGCCAGCGTATTGACCGCCAACATCACCGCGCAATAGATGCCGACCAGTAGCCAGACTTGCGGATCTCGCAGAATTGCGCCAAAGGAGATGATGGATTTGCGTTGCTCTTCGCTAGCCAATTGGCTGCGCAGTTGGTCTTTCTGCTCGTTGCTCAGCCAGCTGACTGACTCGAAGTTGTCAGGCAACACTTTGAGTACCAGCAAGCCGAGAAGCACGACTGGCGCGCCTTCAATCAGGAACATCCACTGCCACCCACGCAGGCTTCCGACATCATGAAAGCCTTGCAGGATACCGCCCGATAGAGGGCCACCGACGACCCCGGCCAGCGGCACGGCAATGGCAAACAACGCGGTGACTTGGGCGCGCCTGCTGGCTGGATACCAGCGGTTCAGGTACACCAGAATGCCCGGGAAAAATCCGGCCTCGGCGACGCCGAGCAAGAAGCGCAACGCGTAGAAACCCTCAGCGTTTTTGATCAACAGCATACTGGTCGACAGGGTCCCCCAGACGACCATCAGCAGAGCGATCCAGCGTCGTGGTCCAATGCGATCCAGGGCAATGTTGCTGGGTACACCGAACATCGCGTAGGCAACAAAGAACAGGCCCGCACCAAAGCCGTAGACGCTATCGCTGAACTGCAGGTCGGCGCCCATCTGCATCTTGGCGAAACCAATGTTGATCCGGTCAAGATGAGCAAACAGGTAACACACCAGCAACAGTGGCATCAGCCGCCAGGTCACTGTGCGGTGGGTCGACATTGAGGCATTGCTCAAAGGCTGTGTAGCGGAAGTGGCTATGCTCATGATTTTGTACTTTTTGTGAGAGAGGCCTTGGGGGAGTGGAGGGTTTGCTAATTCGCCTGCTGCTTGAGGAAGGCATGCACGTTGTTGAGCTTGAAGTTCAGCTCGGGGTGCAGTTCGATCATTTCAAACGACAGCGCCAGCAGACGTTCTGCCTGCAGCGGTGCAAAGTGGGCGGTAATGACTTCGAACAGCTTTTCAGCGACCTGTTGGCGTGTCGCCAGGTCGCGGCCATGACCAACCTTGAGCGTCATGTGCACGAAGGCGTAATCGTGTTTGCCGTCGGCCATACGCCAGGTATCCAGTCGAACGCCTCGGCTACGGATACCTCCCAGCGGAAATACACCGCTGTCCCCAAGTGTCGCGTGAACTTTTTCGAAGAGGCCCGGCAAGTCGGCCTGTTGCTCGATGTTGTCGGTGTATTCAGCAATAAAATGCGGCATGTGCCCTCCTGGTAGGCAGTTGCGCTGAACGGCGGGCGCGCCCCTGCCGCTTGAGCGAAATTCAGAGCGGGAAAATGGCGTTGATCTGGCCGGTTCCGGAGCTGCCAAAGGGCTCTGTGAGCACTTCGACCGGCTTGTTGTAGTCCGGGCCACCCAGCAGACCCAGGAGCATGGCGGTGTCGTGCATCTTGCCTTCGCCGAAGCAGTGTTCGGCGTAATCAGGAAGCATCGCGCAGAACTCTTTGAATCGACCTTCACGCCACAGCTTGACTACGTGCATGTCGACCTGCTTGTCGAATTCGCGCGTCCAGTTGTGGATATTGGCTTCTGCTTCGCGATCGTCAGAGAAGCGATGCGACAGTGAACCGGAGGCCAGCACCAGGACTTTGCGGTCGCTCTTCTCGATTGCGCGGCGCACGGCGGCGCCGAAAGTGAAGCTGTCTTCCAGGCGATGCCAGGCACACCAGGCGGCGATGGAAATTACCTTGAGCTTTTCGGCGGCAGGTACATCCATGTGCATGTAGCGCATGGGCACCAGGGTGCCGTATTCCAGTTCCAGGCTCGGGATGTTATGCGACAGCGTGCGCACACCGGCTGCGTTGGCTTCCTCGGCGATCAGTTGTCCGAGTTCCGGGCAGCCTGGGTAGTGGTAAACCATGTCCTTGATGAAATGCGGCAGTTCATTGCTTGTGTAAACGCCACTGAAGTGCTCACCGTTGTTCACGTGGTAGCCGCTGTTGACCAGCCAGTGCACGTCGAACACGACGGCAGTGTCGGCACCCAATTCGCGCGCACGGCGGCCTATTTCCTTATGCCCTGCGATAGCTGCAGCACGACAGCCGTGATGTTTGCCCGGCAGTTCGGACAAGTACATCGACGGCACATGACAGACTTTTGCTGCCAGGACGACTTCGCCCATGATGATTCTCCTGAAATTATTCTTGTCGGTTCAATTCAGCGGCCAATGAAAGCTGCGATGAGCCGATGCGCGACTCATCGAAGCCTTCAGCAGCGGCTATCGGCTGCTCACAATCCCCAGCGAGGGATGTGATGATTGCCCATGGAAATGCAGACGTTCTTGATTTCGGCGAAAACCTCGAAGCTGTATTGACCGCCTTCACGCCCGGTGCCGGAACCCTTCACGCCGCCGAACGGTTGACGAAGATCACGCACGTTCTGGCTATTGATGAATACCATACCGGCTTCGATACCGTAGGCCAGGCGATGCGCCTTACCGATGTCCTGGGTCCAGATGTAGGACGCCAGGCCGTATTCGGTGTCGTTCGCCAGTTGCAGGGCCTCGGCTTCATCCTTGAACGGAATCAGGCACACCACCGGGCCGAAGATTTCTTCCTGGGCAATGCGCATTTTATTGTTCACGTCGGCGAACACCGTCGGCTGGATAAACTGACCTTTGCTCAAGTGAGCTGGCAGGTTGGCCGGACGTTCCAGGCCGCCAGCGAGGAGGGTGGCGCCTTCTTCGATGCCGATCTTGATGTAGCCGGTGACCTTGTCGTAGTGGGCTTGGGTGATCATCGAGCCGACCTGGGTTTTCGGGTCTTGCGGATCACCGACGATCAAGCGTTTGGCACGTGCCGCGAACTCAGCCACGAATTGCGGGTAAACACTTTCCTGGATGAAGATACGGCTACCGGCGGTGCAGCGCTCGCCATTGAGCGAGAAGATGGTGAACAGCGCTGCGTCGAGGGCACGCTCCAGATCGGCATCTTCAAAGATCAACACCGGGGACTTGCCACCCAGTTCCATGGAGTACTTTTTCAGGCCGGCGGTCTGCATGATTTTCTTGCCGGTGGCGGTGCCGCCGGTGAAGGAAATGGCTCGTACGTCCGGGTGCCTAACCAGCGCGTCACCGGCAGTGGCACCATAGCCCTGAATGACGTTGAGCACACCGTTCGGAATGCCGGCTTCGACGGCCAGGCGACCCAGTTCGTTGGCCGTCAGCGGCGACAGCTCGGACATTTTCAGCACGGCAGTGTTGCCCAGTGCCAAGCACGGTGCAGTCTTCCAGGTCGCCGTCATGAATGGCACGTTCCAGGGTGACACCAGGCCGCAAACGCCCACCGGTTGGTACAAGGTGTAGTTGAGCATCTGGTCGTCGACCGGGTAACTGTGACCATCCATGCGGGTGCAGACTTCGGCAAAAAAATCGAAGTTGTGCGAAGCGCGAGGGATCAACACGTTCTTGGTCTGATGGATCGGCAAGCCCGTGTCGAGGGTCTCCAGCTCGGCCAGATGTGGAACGTTTTGTTCAATCAACTCGCCAAGTTTGCGCATGAGGCGTGCGCGCTCTTTGGCAGGCGTATTGGCCCATTTGGGAAAGGCGTCCTTGGCCGCTGCCACCGCTTGTGCGACTTCTTCGGCACCGCCACTGGCCACTTCACCAATCTCTTCGCCGGTGGCGGGATTGTAGTTGGTGAAGGTGTCTTTGCTTTCGACCTCACGGCCATTGATCCAATGTTTGATCATCTTGCTCAAGCCTCTTTACGTGCGGAGAAAAAATCCGCTTCGCTGACAATTCGATTGACGAGGCGACCAACGCCTTCGACTTCCACGATCACTTCATCGCCTGGAACTACGTCGGCGAGGCCTTCCGGCGTGCCGGTGGCGATCATGTCGCCGGGCTGCAGGGTCATGAAACCGGACAGGTATTCGATCAGATAAGGGATGTCGAAGATCATGTCCTTGGTCGAGCCTTCCTGGCGAAGCTCACCATTGATCCAGGTGCGCAGTTTCAGATTGCTCGGATCGGGGATATCTGCAACATCGATGATCCAGGGACCGACCGGCGTCGTGGCGTCACGGTTTTTCACCCGCAGATTCGGTCGGTAGTAGTTTTCCAGGTAATCGCGGATCGCGTAGTCGTTACACAGGGTGTAACCCGCCAGGTAGCTCAGCGCGTCTTCACGCTTGACGTTGCGTGCAGGCTTGCCGATGACCGCAACCAGTTCGCACTCATAGTGCATGTAGGCAACGTTGTCAGGTCGCCAGGTGATCTGATTGTGGCCGGTGTAGGTACCCGGTGATTTAACGAACACCAAAGGTTCGGTGGGCGGCGCGAAGGCGAGTTCGGCAGCATGATCGGCATAGTTCAGGCCGAGGGCAAACATGCTGCCTTTGGCCGGTGGCAGCCACTCGACCTGGTCTTCGCTGAGGGAGCGGCCATCGCTCAGATGCACGATGTTGTCTGCATCAACCGTGACGGAATGTATTTGGCTTTCGAATCGGATACGAGCGTGTTTCATACGGTGCCCTCCTGCTCGGCAACGATGATATTGGTCAGGCATCCCAGACCCTGGATTTCTACGTCTACGCGGTCACCTGGCAGGACATCGACACGACCCAAAGGGGTCCCGGTGATCAACACATCTCCGGCATACAAGGTCATGAACTCACTGATTTCGGCGATCAGCTGAGGAATCTTGCGTACGAAGTTTGCGGTGGAGTCTTCTTGTCGAAGCTCGCCATTGACTCGTAGTTGCAGGGTCAAGTCATGCGGATTGGCAAGCTGTTCACGTGGTACGAGTTCCGGGCCGATAGCGCAGAAGCCATCGCGACATTTTGCTTTCACGGCGGGGCGGTAATAGCTCTCTTCCGGAAGGCTGAATTCGTTGACGATGGTATAGCCGGCAACATGATCCAGAGCCTCGTCAACACTGATTCGACTGGCATCCTTGCCGATCACCACCCCCAGGGCCGGGCCAGGTTGCAATGAAACGCCTGCACCGGGATGCACCACGGTGCCGCCATGTACGTTGCGCGTATTGGGGGTCTTGATGAATAGAACCGGTTTGACAGGCAGCTTTTGATACGGCGGCTGCTCGAACTCAGAAACGCGTTTCAGCAGCAATCCCTGGTAGTTCAGCGCTACACCGAGCAGGGTGCCGGTCGCAACGTCATGCAAGGCATGGCTCATGCTTCTCTCCTGGCAGTGGCGGGACTGGAGGTGTCCGGCCTGATTATTGTTAACATGTTATCGTTATAGTTAATATGTTAATGATCGTCAAGCACCTTATCGTTCATGGCGATTTACCCGCAACGGGTGCACCATGGGGGCGGGGATGTCGGGACTAAGAAAAATGAGAAGTGTGTGATGAACGATCGGTATCCAATTCCTAACATCAACATCGGCCAGGTCTACGATCAGCGCTACAGCGATAGTGAGGTGCATTACGACAAGCTCGGCAACCTGGCGGGTTTCTTTGGGCGCAACATGCCCGTGCACCGCCACGATCGATTTTTCCAGGTGCATTACGTCAAGAGCGGAACGGTGAGGGTCTATCTTGATGAACAGCAGTACGTCGAATCGGGCCCCATGTTTTTTTTCACCCCACCAACGATTCCCCATTCTTTCGTGACGGAGGCGGACAGCGACGGCCACGTGCTTACCGTTCGCCAGCAGTTGATCTGGCAATTGATCGAAAGCGATCCCGGGCTGGCATTGGGTCCGCAACTACCCCCTGCCTGCGTGGCGCTTGATCACCTGAAGCCTGAGCTGCAAAGCGAAGCCCGGCGTCTGACATTTCTATTCGAAGAACTGCGAGGGGAGATGAGCAGTGGGGCCGCCGGTCACGGTGCAGCGGTGCTAAGCCTGACTCGACTGATCATGGTCAGCGTATTACGGCTGTGCGCAAACCCTCTCGAAGCGACGCCCACGCGACGTGAAGACTTGCAGATCTTTCATCGATTCAATGCACTGATTGAAGAGCATTATCTGGAGCACTGGGCGCTTGGCCGTTATGCGCAGGCCATTGGTGTTACCGAAGCGCGGCTTAACGACGTCTGTCGACGTATTGCCGATTTGCCGTCCAAGCGCCTGGTGTTCGAAAGAGTCATGCAGGAAGCCAAGCGTCTGCTGTTGTTCACGGGCAGCTCGGCAAATGAAATCTGCTACCTGTTGGGTTTCAGGGACCCGGCGTATTTCAGTCGTTTTTTTCAGCGCAATGCAGAAATGACGCCGGGCGAGTATCGCCAGCGACACTCGGGTTTTCGCTGACGACCTGTATTTTGCATGGCTGAATCGTGTTTGTTTGTGGGTGCCGGTGTGCAGCCGATTTCCAGCCGGTTGCGCTACTCAAGCACCAACCGTAAGCTGTTGGCTTGTTCACATAGCCCATTCAATATGCCCAATCCCAGACCTTCCTTGACACTCACCTTGCTCCAGGCTCGCGAAGCGGTAATGACGTTTTTCCGTCCTGGCCTGAACGATCATGATTTGACCGAGCAGCAGTGGCGAGTCATTCGAATCCTGCGCCAACAGGGCGAGCTGGAAAGTCACCAGTTGGCACATCAGGCCTGTATTCTCAAGCCCAGCATGAGCGGTGTGCTCAAGCGCCTGGAGCGCGACGGTCTGGTCATTCGCAGGAAGTCGGCTGAAGATCAGCGTCGCATTTTCCTCAATCTGACCGAGCAAGGGCACGCATGCTTTTTGTCGATGAGCGAGGGGATGGAGCTCAATTACCTCGAGATCCAGCGGCAATTCGGTGAGAAGAAATTGCAGAAATTGCTCGAGCTGCTCGAGGATCTTAAAAAGATCAAGCCCTGAAAAGGGCTACTTGCTATTTCGAGTCGGTGACATCCGCTCATCCGCAGATATGGGCTGCTCATCACCGGCCGGGATCGTCAGAGCGTGCGAGCGGGTTTTCACTGAGGGGAGTAATCTCCATCCATCCCGCTTCCAGCGAATGCAGCAGATGGCCAATCTGATCAAGCTCACCTGCTTCGCTGTCGAGCGAAGCAAGGCATTTGGAGCTTGATTCCGCCAGGCGGGTGATAGCGATATCTACCAGGCGCATTCCTTCCTCACTCAATTGAATCAATTGACCTCGGCGATCACGTGGATCGGGAATCCGGTTGGCGACGCCGCGTTCTACCAGCTTGTCCGCTCGATAGGTGGCAGCGCCTGACGTCACTTTCAGTAAACGAAAGACATCGGTAGGGCGCATGCAATAGGGCGGGCCGCTTCGCCGTAAAGCGAAGAGCAGCATGAGATCCTTCATTCCCAGTTCAAGGTCGTGCGCGATTCCCTCAATGTGGTGATCGATCAACATGGCCAGGCTTCGGATCCGAAGAGTAATCGCCAGTCCATGGTGATCCAGATCCGGACGTTCGTTACGCCACGCTTGCGCCACGGCCTCAGGGCTGGCGGCAGGAAACAATAAATCGTTCATGCAAAATCCATCAGGTGGCTTTGAGGTGATCATACCTCAGTGCGAACCAGGTGTGCCCTGCAGCTATGGCGCTGCGAGGGAAGCCATTGAGGCGATGAACCAAAGTGCATTCAGGTTGACAGAGCGTTCATCGCCAAGCGTTAACATGCTAACGAATTTTCTTGACGATCGTTAAAGGCAAGCATAGCCTAAAACTGTCTTAATTATTGAGATACTTCTCTATTAAGACAGTTTTGGCCGCCTGGCTGCGGCTCCTCCAAAAAACAAGAACAGGACTCGCTATGCTGACCGCTGAACAGAACCGCCTGCTAACGGACGTTTCCCCTGGCACACCTCTGCACAGGTATTGGAAACGGCAATGGATTCCTGCACTGCGCAGTGAGGCGCTTGAGCCGGGAGGCACGCCGCAACGTGTCGAATTGCTATGCGAAAAATATGTGGCCTTTCGTGCAGATGACGGCCATGTCGGATTCCTTCATGAGGCATGCCCACACCGCGGCGTTTCGCTCGCCCTGGGTCGAAATGAAGGTAACCGCCTGACATGCATCTTCCATGGTTGGAGTTTTGACACGCAGGGCAACTGCACCAAGATGCCAACCGAGAAAGACCAGGCGTTTTGCAAAAAGGTAAAGGGCCAGGAGTTCAAGGTGCGCGAGGGTGGCGGTATTGTTTGGGTGTACTTGGGTGAGGGCGAAGCGCCGGCCTTCACCGATTATGCATTCACCTATTTTGATCGTAAGCACACCAGACCGCGGGCTTCCTATAACGAAGCGAACTGGTTACAAAACGTTGAAACGTTGATGGACTCGGCCCATATCGGACTGCTGCACCATGACACCACGGCGAACCCGGAGCTTCCCCGGGCCGGGCTTCAGCTCGTCACTGGCAACGACACCCCCAAGTACACGCTGGAAAGCAAGCCGTATGGCTTGCGGTCGTATTCGTTGCGCACTACGGGGCAGGCGCAGGACTACCTTCGGGTTACCGAGTTCGTAGCGCCGGCGACTGCGTTCATTGGTACCACCGAACAAGAAGCGGGATTTCTGATCATCGTGGTGCCGGTCAACAATACGCGCAGCCTTCAGTGGTACGTCTATTGGGATTCGCGCCAGCCTATCGATGAAAACCTCCCGGATTTCGCACTGCTCGGTACCGATGAATCGGACGACAACTTCGCAGCGTCTCGTCAGGGTCTTCCCAACTATGGGCAAGATCGCGAAGCAATGCGTGCCGGTCGGAGCTGGACAGGCGTTCCGGGCGTTATTTTTGAGGATTATGCCGTTGCAGAGAGCATCCCCATCGTCGATCGGACGCGGGAGTTTCTGGGTAGCGGAGATCTCGCCATTGTCCGTTTACGGCGTGAATTGATGGAGCGGATCCGCCAATCGGAAGCCAATGAAGACAGTATCCAGGCGCAAGCGAGTGATTACCGTTCATTGAGGGCGTTGGCGGACATGATTCCTGTTGGAACCGTCATTCAGGACTACACGGAGCAGAAGCGTCAAGAACGCAGAATGACTTATCTCTGAGCCCGTTAGGCCGTCCGCTCGATGAACTGGCGGTCGAACGCTCCAATAACAATCATGGTTCAGGCTAGGTTGCGAAATGCCAAACACATTCCAGGTGTACATCAAATCAGTTACCCATGAGGCAGATGGGGTACTGGCGTATGAGCTAAAAGGGCAGGATGGCGTAACGCTTCCTGCCTTTACTCCGGGGGCCCACATTGACGTCATCGCTGAGGGTATTCCTCTGCGCAGCTACTCCTTGCTCAACGATCCGTCTGAGAGAAATCGTTACGTCATAGCGGTCGCCAAGGACCCTAAAAGTCGTGGTGGATCGATCATGATTCACGATCGCTTGCGTCCCGGGGACAGGTTACAGGTCAGCGAGCCTAGAAATCTGTTTCCCCTCGCTGAAGGCGAACATCGTTCTGTCCTGATCGCAGGTGGGATAGGGATTACGCCGCTTTGGTGTATGGCGCAGCATTTGAATGGCAAAAAAGTGGACTGGGAGCTGCATTACTTCGCTCGCAGTGTTAACCACGCCGCATTGATCGACGCCATGCAAGGTCACATTACCCAGGACAAGGTCCAGTTGCTGTTGGGGTACGACGTCGAGGCGACTGTCGCCCACATCCAGGAGCTGTTCCGTGGGGATGATGGAACCCGGCATTACTATTGTTGCGGGCCTGCGGGGATGATTCAGGCCTATTCCCGGCAAGCACAGGCGCTTTCCATCTCTGATAGCAGAATTCACTTCGAGAGCTTTATACCGCTGCAGGAAGCCGCAATATCGGGTGGGTATGAGATCGTACTGGCGAAGACCGGGAAGACTCTCAAGATAGAGCAGGGCAAAAGCATGCTCGATGCGCTGATTGAAAACGGAGTAGAGGTGATGCACTCCTGCCGTGAAGGCATCTGTGGTGCTTGTGAAGTGCGGGTTTTGGAGGGCGCTCCAGACCATCGCGATTCAATTCTCAGCGACGCGGAAAAGCAGGCGGGCAAGACGGTCTTTGTCTGCTGCTCAGGAAGCAAGACACCTCGCATGGTTCTAGACCTGTAACACCCGCCGTCTGGGGGGTTATCAAGCATTGGCAGGTTCGTTGACAATACGGTACGTATAGTTTTATATATGTGTTACTTTCAACGAGAACAAAAAATGTCCAACGACTCTCTCCGTGTGATGTGGTTTGTCCCTCCTGCCATTGCTGTTGCAGCCTCGTGGCAAATGCCCGCAGATTTGCGCGTCGAGTCTTCGATGACTCAATCGTCTGATGAGCAGTACTCGTCACTGTGTGCAGGAGAGATCGACGCGGTCGTAACGTCGATCGACAATGTTCTGCACTGGAACCGCCGGCAAGGTCCACAAGACTTCGTGGTGATTGCTCAAATTGAAACCACCACTGCGTTACAACTGGTTGGCTCCTCGGCCTTGTCCGCTCCTGCGGATTTGCGCGGTGCCAACATTCTGGTGGATGCCCCCGAGAACGGTTTTGTCATTGCACTTCGAGCGCTTCTCAAGGAAGCAGGACTCGGTGCTGACGACTATCGCCTGACACCCGTAGGCGGGGTGCGTGAGCGGTTTTCGGCTCTAGTTGCGGGGGAGGGTGATGCGACCTTGCTCGGGCCGCCGTTCGACACCATGGCTGTACAGCGGGGACTCAAGAAAATTGCAACGATTGAGGAAGTATTTGCCAATTTTCCAGGTCAAGGATTGGTCGTAAGGAAAACGGTGAGTCGTGCGAATGAAGCGCTGAAAGCGTGGGTACGCATCCTCAACGCATCGCTGACGACCCTGCCTGGCGACACGGTCAGGCTGACAGAGTCTTTGGAGTCGCTTGGCATGCCTGCCGAAGCAGTAACAGCATTGGTCAATGCATTCCCTGCAACTCTGACGCCTTCTCGCGAGGGTATCGAACTGCTTATTGGTCAAAGAGATCTGCTTGGGTTACCCGGTGCGGATTTTACCTATGAGCAAATTGTCGACTGCTCATTCCTACAATAATTTGGAGATGCACATGAAGAAGTTCTCGCTCGGTACATTTTCTTTAAAAACCAATCCGCAGCACCGCTTTGCTGGTCTGGTTGTCGACGCAAAGGTTGTTCCAGTCAGCAGCGTGGCAGAGGCGTTCGGGGTTGATATTCTCCGAGAAAAAAATGTGCTATCGCTACTTGAAAACTGGGATGCCAGCTACATCGCGCTCGAATCGATTGTGAGTAAAGCCGCTACTTCCTCTTGGTATAATGAAGATCAACTCACGTTTCACCCTGCGATTGACCTGCCGCGGCAAGTGTTCTGCACCGGTGCAAACTATCGAAAGCATGTAGTGGATTTGACCGTTGATTCCAATGTCGGTCCAGAAGGACTGAGCAAGGAAGAACTAAGAAAGTGGGCTGAAGAGATGATGGATCAGAGGGTGGCTAATGGAGAGCCCTATGTATTCACCAAGCCCGTCTCTGCAATTTCGGGTGCCTATGAGGACCTGGTTCTTCCGCCCACTACCAGCAAGCCGGACTGGGAGCTGGAGCTGGCCGTAGTGATAGGCAACGAGGGATATAATATCCGGGTGGAAGATGCCATGGATTATGTTGCCGGTTATACGATTGTCAATGACATCTCTGCTCGCGACCTGATTCCACGCACTGACTACAAGATGCTTGGTACCGACTGGATGAGATCGAAAGGGCAACCTGGCTTTCTTCCCCTTGGTCCGTATCTGGTTCCCAAGCAGTTCGTTGAAGATCCACACAACCTATCGATGCAACTGACAGTGTCCGGCAAAACAATGCAGGATGAGACAACTGCAGATATGCTTTTTGGTATTGAACAACAAATTGCATACATCTCGAAGTACGCAAGGCTATTGCCAGGTGATGTGATTTGTACCGGATCCCCAGCAGGCAATGGAACTCATTACAATCGTTTCTTGCGCGACGGCGATATTATGGTTGGCACAATTGCCGGACTGGGTGAGCAGCGGCAGAAGTGCATCAGTTATCCAGGTTGAGGCAGCGTATTATGCAAACGATCGATGACAATCCAGATCGCGCCTTTCTGGAGCGTGTTATTTCGGAGGCTCAATTCGACATCCCGTTTGAATTGACTGCTGGACTAAGTGCGCTTGGCGCTCGGTTGGTTCGTGGCCGCCCTGGAGCTGTCGAACTCAGTTTCGAAGCGCCAGTAACCGCTATTCAGGGAAATGGTGTTGTAGCCGGTGGCACCTTGATGACCATGCTCGACTATGCCATGGCCTTTGCAGTGCTCAGCATGCTGCCTTGTGGGCAAACCTGTGCCACTACCAGCATTACGGTGAACATGCAGGCGGCTGCGAAACCATCGTTGTTGAAAGCAAAGGCAACAGTTGAGCGTGTGGGTCGTCAAATTGCATTCGCCAGAGCCGAACTTCATGACCCTCAGCGAGAAGTGCTGGTCGCCAGTTCTTCAGCAACATTTGTGGTTATGTCGGTGAGTCGGCTGAAGTCGGCGTGAGTCAAAAAAATTTAGTGAATTACGAAACTATACGAACCGTTTTTGAGGTTTCATGATGAATAACATTACCGAAGTGGCCTATAAGCCAGTACGGAGAATTGTCACTGGTCATAACGAAGCTGGTGAGTCGATTTTCACCAGTGACGCAGATACTCCAAATGTTCTGGCACAAGCGGGTAAACCGGTCGCACAAGTCGTTTGGGCAACGGGGGCGGGGCGCGCGGACGGTCTGGATCCTGCGCCAGCCGGACACAAATTTGGTTTTCATTCTGACGATGGCTCGCTTCTTCGGATAGTCGACTTCCCACCAGACGAGGTTTATGACCAGGAAAAGTTGGTCGAATTTCTCGATAACGAAGGTGTTCGCGACAAGAAGAAGCCCCGACATTTCTGGTTCCACAAAACGGAATCGCTTGATTACGCCGTAGTACTCGAGGGCGAGATTGTCGCGATGATGGATCACGGTGAGGCCGTTATGCGTCCAGGAGACGTACTGGTGCAGCGAGCAACGAACCACAGTTGGTCGAATCGTTCAGGGCGTAACTGTCGAATGCTGTTTGTCCTGTTAGCGCTGAAAGAAGGAGAGGAACTGTGAGAAAAATTATCATAACTGCCGCTATCACAGGTGGTGCTCATACGCCGTCGATGTCTCCTCATCTGCCGGTGACTCCCGAAGAGATTGGCGATCAGGCAATCGAAGCAGTAAAAGCGGGAGCGGCAATCGTTCATCTTCACGCCCGAAACCCTGAGGATGGTCGGCCCACTGGCGATCCTGAAATCTTCCGTCAATTCGTCTCTCGAATTAAGGCCGAAACGGATGCAATCGTGAACATTTCTACGGGCGGTGGTGGTCCGGGAATGGCCATTAGCGAGCGTGCGGCAGCAGGTGTTGCGCTGCAACCGGAGATGTGTTCCCTGAATATGGGGTCTATAAACCTCAACCTTTCCGAAATGGCCAGCAAGGATCGAGAGTGGCGTTACAGTTGGGAACTGGAACATCTTAATGCAACAAAGGATCTAGTCTTTCGCAATACTTTTGCCGATATCGAATGGATCCTGCGAACCATTGGAGATAGCGGTACTCGCTTTGAGTTCGAATGTTACGACGTCAGCCACTTGTACACGCTAAAGTATTTCCTGGATAAAGGGTTGGTTAAACCGCCATTGTTCATCCAGACAATTTTTGGATTGCGTGGTGCCATGGGGGCTCATATCGAAGATGTGATGCATCAGAAGCGAACCGCAGATCGTCTATTTGGTGATCAGTATCACTGGTCGGTATTGGGCGCAGGTAAAGACCAGATGTCACTAGCGACACTCGCGGCCATTATGGGCGGCAACGTCAGAGTGGGTCTTGAAGATAGCTTGTACATTGGGCGCGGTGAGTTAGCGGTTTCTAATGCCGCACAAGTGCGGAAAATCCGAAGCATCGTGGAGCAGTTGGGGTTTGAAATCGCTACGCCTCAAGAGGCAAGGGAAATGCTCGCGCTGAAAGGGAAGACAAATACTGCGTTTTAGTTCTAGTTCTAGATCCAACAGGCTCACCAAGTGACTGGGCATCCTGTAGATAAAGCATTGACTCCGTTGTGAAATGTAAATGCCGGCCATCAGGCCGGCATTTACATTTTGGAAATTATAACGATCTTCAGAATTTAGAGCCCAACAGTTCGCATATATAATTCAAATGTGATTCAGCGAAGGAGTCGTCTAGAGGGGCGTGACCTATCATCAGGCGCATATAAACCGGCCCATAGATCAAGTCCATAAGCACTTCGACATTTGAATCTTTTGAAATGTCGCCGCTGTTTTTCCACTCTTCAAGCATCTCTCTGACGACTGCTCTGCGGCCGTAATGAAATCGCTCACGGAAGACGCGAAGGATGGCAGGATCAGATTGACCCTCGGCAATGATTTGAGCGACGAGCCGTCCAGGCCATCCCGAATACTGCCCCACCAAAGAACGGAAATGATGTGCTATGGCGTCACGTGGACGCATTCCACGAGGAAACGTTGTTTTAACCAAATGCTGCTCAATAAACGCATCGATGACCACAGAAGCCTTGGATTCCCACCATCGATAAATGGTCGCCTTGCTGACGCCAGCCTCTCGAGCTATTGCTTCGATAGAGATCGCTTGAATCGATTTGCCCTGGAGGAGGCTGATAGCCGCATCCAGGATCTGTCGACGCGTCGCTTCACTGCGAGGGCGTCCAGCAGGCGATGAGGTTTTCTTGACCTGCATTGGGTTGCTTGGCTCCGCGGACTTGAAGTGCTTTGACTGATTCATTGTACGATCTTAAAAACGAAACGAGACGAATAGTATATTGTTCATCTAACTAATTTACTACTTCAGCTGTTTGAGCTCCCTCATATTCCTGTGGATCGAGCCAGGGAAAGGTTCTGGCTAGAGCCACGGGAATCAATCGACGTCCGTGCTGTTTTTTTGCCTTTACAAAACGGTTCGTATCGTATAGCGTTAAGTCCTACAGACCTGATTCAGGCTCATTCGAGTCAATAAAAAGAGGGAGATCACATGAAGCTCGGCCGAATTTCTGTTAACGGGCCCGACGGCGCGGAAGCTCGTTTGGTGTTGGTAGTCCCAGAGGAGCGGCGGGTCATTGACCTCAAGCGCGCGCTCCACGAACAGTTGGTCAAGGACGGCTCTTCCCGGGAGGCCGCTCTGCAATACGCAAATGCTGTTTTCCCTGGCAGCATGTCGGCGGCAATTGCACTGGGCACGCCGTTTACCCAGGCAGCTGAAAAGATCAATGCAAAGCGGCCAGATGCGCATTCAATCTCATTCGATAGCGTGCAATGGTTGCCAGCCTCGGACCCCTCTGTGGTACGAGATGGGCTGACTTTCGTAGGCCACATCAAGGGCTTCCATGAAAAAATCGGCCAGCCGCCCACTCCAAATCTTTTGAAGGTACCTGGCTATTTCAAAGGTACCCCGCATACGGTCATTGGGCATGAAGCGGAAGTTCCGTGGCCAGGATACATCCAGCATATGGACTACGAGTTGGAGCTTGGCTACGTCATCGGAAAGCGTGGAGAAAGTCTGCGTCCTGAAAATGCACTTGACCACCTGTTTGGTATCACCATCTTCAACGATTTCAGTGCCCGCGATTGTCAGGCGGTCGAAATGCCGATCGGGATGGGTCCCACCAAGTGTAAAGACTTCGCCTACGGTATCGGGCCCTGGATTACCACCGTCGATGAGTTCAAAGACCTGGACCGGATCGGCATGGAAGTTCGCGTCAATGGCGAGACTTGGGGCAAGGGTGACAGCTCCAATAAGCTGTGGACGATTGGCGAGCTCATTGCCTGGGCCAGCCTTGGTGAAGCCATCGTGCCTGGCGATGTGATCGGTTCGGGTACGATGGGCGGTGGTTCAGCTTTGGAGCTTGATCGTAAGCTCCAGCCAGGTGATGTCGTCGAAATGATTGTTGAGGGAGTCGGAACTCTGCGCAACAAGATGGGGCAACCTGTCTCGGGTCTTTGGTGGCCCGAAGAACGCAAGCCATTCATGTGACGTGTATTTGAAATTCATGCGCGCATCAGAGCTCCCAGACCCGGCAAAAGTACGGGTCTGATAAAACAAAAACGCATTCTTTGATAGGTGTCGAAATGAACATCCTTGGCCCGGACACTTTGTATTTTGGTGTTGACGATGTCGCGCTCTGCGAGCGCTTCCTGGAGGATTACGGCCTTGAGCCGGTAGGGGGCGGACGCTTTGAGGCATTGGATGGAACTGGTGTAGTCATCAAGCATCGTGACGATCCGGCATTACCTGCCTGGAATTTGCCGACTGCAAATATGCTGCGCAAGACAGTCTATGGCGTAAAAGACATTGCGACGCTCGAGAGCATCCAGAAGGAGTTCGAGGGCGAGCGTGAAGTCAAGGTTTTGGCCGATGGTTCGCTGGAGTTAGTGGACGATCTAGGATTCTCTCTGGGTTTCCAGGTCTCGATCAGAAAGCCACATAAACTGGCCGCCGAGCGTGTCAACGCGCCTGGAGACATTCACCGTCCTGCGAACAAGACCGGTGTAGATGACAGTTCAGAGCTCGCTCCCAAGCCGCGAACGCTCTCCCACGTTGTCTATTTCGTCCCTGATGCCGAGAAGGCCGAGCGCTTTTATGCTGATCGTCTGGGCTTCAAACTCACCGACAAATTCGTCGGGATGGGCCCATTCCTGCGTCCCGCGGGGACTTTCGATCACCATACCCTTTTCTTCATTCAAACCCCGCCGCATTTGCAGGGATGTGAGCATTTCACCTTCCATATGGGCGGACCACAGGAAGTACTGCAAGCCGGCTACGCGTTCGCTGCTAAAGGTTACGAGTCATATTGGGGGCCTGGACGACATAAGTTTGGGTCTAACTGGTTCTGGTACTTCAATACCCCATTGGGTTGCCACATCGAGTACGACGCCGATATGGATCAGCACGACGATGAATGGTCGCCACGCGTAGCCCCTGCAATCACCGATAACTCCCAAGTGTTCCTGTTTCATTGGCGTGAAAAATGGGCTCCCGGCGGAAAGCCTGATTGATAGAGGGGTAATTCAAAGATGGCAAAATCTGATCGCCGCAGGCTTTGCCATCTCGAGCAACTTGCGCCGGGGCAATCTTTGGGGTTCAGGATGGAAAGCGTAGGTCAGGACGACTTTTTTTTAGTCAATGATCGCGGGAATATTTTTGGCTACAAAAATTCTTGTCCCCATTGGCCCGGCTCAACGATGCCGGTGCGCAGGAATCAATATCTCGACAGTGAGTCCAGGCATATCGTTTGTAGCGGTCATGGTGCGTTGTTTGAAATAAGTTCGGGTTTGTGCGTAAAAGGCCCCTGTCTTGGCTTGTGTTTGAGTTCTGTAAGTTTGGAAGTTACTGAGACGGGAGAGATATTTTTCCTGGGAGATTAAGCCTCCTATGTTTTTTGGCAGGAATTTAACTATTTAATTGCACCAATTACCTTTGCTAAAAGACCAGAACAAGAACAAGAAAGGAAAGTGCGATGAAGATTTCAGCTGATTTTCGCCTAGTGACCTGTATGGGCGCATTGCTGTTTACCACCCATTCGATGGCGCTCGAAGGTGGCACTTCCAGCTATCCATTGGGTATTGTAACGGTTATGAGTGGGGCAGTAGGTGCTCCAGGCGAAACTCATGCCTATATGTACAATAAAACTGTTGCTGTAGATTCAGTTCGTGATGGGCAAGGAGATAAAGTATTTCCGAAGGCGAAAGGACGAGTTCACGCTCATGCTTTGAGGTTGGTGCACACGCTTGACGGGCCTACGCTACTCGGCGGTAACGTCTCAATGCAGATCGCAGTCCCTTACGTTGACGGTCACTTGGATATACCGGCACTGGAACCATTTGATAGAGACTCTTCGAATGGAATGGGCGATCCATTATTCGGTGCCTTGATCAGTTGGCAATCTCCTAAATATTTACATAACCTGGAGTTGGATTTTGTAGCGCCGTGGGGGAAATACGACGAGCATGCATTGGTTAACCCAGGAAATAATAGTAAAGCAATTTATGCTGCTTACGCTTTTACCTGGTTCCCAATGCCGCAGGTCGAGGTCAGCTCGAAGCTAAGTGTTAACTACAGTTACGAAAATCCAAAGACTGATTATCAGTCCGGGGTGCAGCTTGCTGTTGACTATGGGTTTAATTATCGGCTGACCCAGAATTGGTTGGCAGGTATTGGTGGGTATTTATCGACGCAGTTGAATGATGACCAGTCCCACGGGGAGGATATAGGCAATCGTACAAAGTCAATAAAGGTCGGTCCCCAAGTGGGCTACGCAAGCCGCGACTGGGGGATCATAGCTAGCTATCAGAAAGATGTATACGCTCGAAACACTTCGGAAGGCGACGCAGTGATGCTCAATGGAATGTTTAAATTCTAATTAGGTGCTGCACTTTTCACGCTTGGCTTCTAATGCAAGCGTTTTTTTAATAAAAAATTCACTCTCCGGAATTTACTGCTGAGTTCTTGACCTCTACCTGCCATCCAGCGCGTAACGACTCTGAAATCTACAAAACAGAAGCGATACGTGACGCGATTTTATTCCGCTAAACAATCTCAAAACGCCAGCTTTTCTTTCAGGCGCTCCAGAAACGTATTGCGAACGCAATATATAAAGACGATACGTATAGTAATATTTGTTCCCTTCGCCGCCTGGAAGCATGGAGGTGAGTTGCGACAGAACTCCGTCTATGCAGGCTTCGGGAAGGGGCGGGCGACTTCAGAGTCTCAGTCCATAACTAAGTATTTTCAGCTGTTCGTGGCGGTACCCCGCAGATTTACAGGCTGCCACAGAATTGAGACAAGGCAAAAATCCCCCGTCGCAGAACCGTAGGCGAATTACATCGTTACGGGCTTGACAGGCATGGTTGTCAGCTGTAAACATACGAAACGTCCCGTATCGTAAAATGGTTGTGAAAATTGTCCCGGTGCAGGCCTTCGGTGAGAGCCGGGTAGATTTTCTGAATTTTCGGAAGGAGCGGTTAACGGCGTCAACGTTGAAATCTAGCGAAGCCTAATACAAAAACAAAAGAGGTTCGTATATGCGTGTATTTAAATCTACTGCGTATTCATATTCGGCGCCTTCAGGACGGCCGAGGTACTTGTCATGCGTTCTCGCTGGTGGTGTGGCGGGTTTGCTATCGATGAGTGCCGGTGCATTCCAAATAGACACGGGCAACAGCGATCTTCGTGTCCGCTGGGATAACACCCTCAAATACAGTTCTGCATGGCGTCTAGAGGACCAAAGCAGCAAGCTTTCCAAAAGCCAAGTCAGCCTTAACCAGGATGATGGTGATCGCGCTTTCGATAAGGGCCTGATCTCTAACCGTTTCGATCTTCTCTCGGAAATGGATATCGCTTACCGCAATTTCGGTGGTCGTGTGAGCGGGGCGGCCTGGTTCGACACCGAATACCAGAAGGATAACGATAACAACAACCCCGCCCGCGCGAACCAGGTCTCAGTTGCCTATGACGAATTCACTGATGACACCCGACATCTGCATGGCGGCGACGGTGAGTTATTAGATGCATTCGTCTATTGGAATGGTGAGGTTGCAGATCGTGCTTTGTCCGTTCGCTTGGGTAGGCATGGCTTGATTTGGGGGGAAAGTCTGTTTTTCGGGTCCAACGGGATTGCAGGCGGCATGGCTCCGGTGGACGTGGTAAAGGCTATTTCAGTACCCAATACTCAGTTCAAAGAGATCACCAGACCAGTAAGTCAGTTGTCTACTTCCTACCAGCTTACTGATGCGCTCTCGTTAGGTGCTTTCTATCAGTTTGAGTGGGAAGAAACACGGTTACCTGCTGTCGGTAGTTATTTCTCTACTCTCGACATGTTGGGAGAGGGGGCAGAGCGCTTGATTGTTGGGGAGCCATTTCCGAGTTTTCTCGGTGGTAATCCAAGTAGCCCTGCGGCCTTTTTCCACGGTAAGGACAAGCAAGCCAAGAATTCGGGACAGGGTGGATTGCAGTTGCGCTACGCAGCTGAAACTGTCGATTACGGACTTTATGCTATCCAATACCACGATAAAACGCCCCAGTTGTACCTCCGTCCTGGTGTAACCGCCCCCAACTTTGCCACCGGGCAAGTAGGTGAATTCTACTGGGTGTATCCGGAGGATATCCGCGCACTGGGCGCAAGTTTCACCACATCAGTAGGTGAGTACAACTTTGCCGGGGAGGCGTCTATGCGCTGGAACATGCCCCTGGTATCGAATGGTCAGGTCGTATTGCCTGGTGTAGAAGCTGACAACGACAACCATCCGCTGTATGCGGTTGGGCGCACAGCCCATTTGAATTTGAACGTGCTCGCTTCTCTTGAGCCATCTTTCATATCCAATGAGGCCAGCTTGATAGGTGAAATTGCCTGGAACCGGTTGCTGAAAGTTACTGAAAACCGATCAGCTCTGGATCCAAATGCTACAGATGACGGGGTGGGGCTCAAGTTGGTATATACGCCAACTTATCGTCAAGTCTTCTCGGGCATCGACCTTAGTGTTCCGTTGGGTGTCAGCTATTTCCCTATGGGTAAGTCAGCTGTGGTCGGCAGTTTCGGACCTGATAAAGGTGGTGATTTCAATATCGGTGTAACCGCCACCTACCTTGACCGTGTCACTTGTGGTCTGACGTATACCCATTATTACGGTCCAGAAGACACCACGCTCAATGAAGCAAGCCAGTTCAATTATAAGCAAGCATTAAAGGATCGGGATTACCTGGCCTTCTCGATCAAGAGCACTTTCTAAGAGGATTTGGACATGACTTCTCGATTTAAATTTAGTGCCGCCTATTTTGTCATAATGAGTGCTGTTGCTCTAAGTGCGTCCGCGATGGCTGCCGGAGTAGATGATTTGGGTAAAAGCCTGACACCGTTGGGGGCGGAGCGGGCTGGTAATGCGGATAAAACTATTCCGGCATGGGATGGTGGATATACCACCGTCGATCCGGCTTATCAAAAGGGGGGTAAGCGTGGCGATCCATTCGCAGCGGATAAACCACTTTTCAGTATTACCTCGAAGAACATGGCTCAGTACGCAGATAAGCTGAGCGATGGTGTTAAAGAAATGTTCAAACGGTATCCAGACACCTATCGAATGGATATCTACCCAACACGTCGAACGGCAGCGGCTCCGCAGTGGGTATATGACAATACAGCCAAGAATGCGGTTAATGCCAAGCTGGTAGAGGGTAGCGCGGGTCCAATGCCTGAAGGGGCTTATGGCGGCATCCCGTTTCCGATTCCGAAAAATGGCGACGAGGCGATGTGGAACCATCTGCTGAGTTGGAGCGGTACTTCGATTACAAGGGACGCTCGCTTCTATCTGATGACTGCCGATGGTCAACAGGTAATGACTACCGATGGTCGAGCTATCCAGGAGATGCCGTATTACTTCCAGGATGGCTCAGCGCAGACATTCGATGGCGATTACTGGATGATCCGCCTGCTTAATATTGGTCCGCCCATTCGAGCCGGTGAGCAGGCGATGGATCGGGCCAATATCAACGCCGACAAATCACAAACGCATATCTACCTTGCCGGTCAACGGCGAGTGCGAAAGGTACCTAACTCCTGCTGCGACACGCCAGCGCCATCAACAGCAGGCGTAATGGCTTATGATGAACTGTCCGTTTACAAAGGGCGGCTTAATCGTTTCAACTGGAAGTTGGTAGGCAAAAAGGAATTATATATTCCCTATAACACCAATAAATTCTTTACCGCAGGCAAACCTGAAGACGTACTTGGCAAGCGGCATCTTAATCCGGACGTTTTGCGCTGGGAGCTGCATCGTGTGTGGGTCGTGGAGGCAAATCTAAAGCCTGGCGAGCGGCATCAAATGGTTAAAAGCCGTTACTACCTGGATGAAGATACCTGGCAAGCGCTGTTGGGCGATCGTTGGGATGCAAGTGGTCAATTGGCAAAAACATTGTGGGCGCTACCGGCAGTCATGCCAGATATCCCTGCCCAGGCTTCTGTGTCGTCGGGGTTCTATGACTTTATGTCCGGTACCTGGTTTGTACTTGACCTGCTCACTGGGCAACCCTCGCAATGGGGGATTGTCGATCGCTTCAAGAAGTCAGATTTCTCGCCAACAGTCATGGCGGGGCAGGGTGTGCGATAACGCAAAGCCTCTGTGAAAAGCACCGACAATCCCTTTGTCGGTGCTTTTGCGACACGCGATTCAAGAGATAATAAAAATGATAATAAACAGTCGTTCAAGTGCCTTGGCATTAGCTTTCGCTTTGTCTGCTTCAGCTTCGCTGGCTTGTGCTGAAGGTGGGGCTGTTGGCTCTGCCCTGAGCTCACCGGCCATGCAAATAGCCACACCCGCTCATGCTGTTCTGATCGATTTGGCGCGTGCCGGTGATCGACTGATTGCCGTCGGTGAAAGGGGCGTCATTGTACTGTCCGATGACAATGGCCAGTCCTGGCGGCAGGTGAAAGTTCCGGTCTCAGTTAGTCTGGTTGCGGTTCAATTCGTCGATGACAAACATGGCTGGGCAGTCGGACACGCTGGCACCGTGTTGGCCACTGCTGACGGTGGCGAGCGCTGGAGCCTCCAGCTTACCGGTATACAGGCTGCAGAGATTGAGTTGAAGGCGGCTCAAGCTAACAAAGCTAAGGCAGTCGATGCCGATGCGGCTGATATGCGCATTTCCAATGCCGAACGCCTGGTAGCGGATGGGCCGGATAAACCATTCCTGGCGTTGCACTTTCTTGATGCCAAGCACGGCCTCGTAGCGGGCTCCTACGGGATGGTTTTTTCTACTCAGGATGGAGGGGCAACCTGGCAGTCGCTGATCGGCCGCATCGAAAATCCCTCGCTTGTGCATATCTACGCGATCGCTCGCAAACACCACCTTTGGTTCCTTGCCGGTGAGCAAGGTTATGTAGCTCGCTCAACTGATGACGCAGAGTCTTTCGCGCAATTGCCAAGCCCATATAACGGTAGCTTTTTCACCGCCAATGTACGGGGTGACGGAGCTCTGCTGATCGCGGGTCTTAAAGGTCATGCCTATTTGTCATCTGATGATGGTGCCAGCTTTAATCAATTGAAGGTCTCTTGGCCGAACTCAATCAGTAGCTCCACTCGGTTGCCAGATGGAAGCGTATTGCTAGCCAATCAAACTGGCGATTTGTTCAGTAGCTCGGCCTCAAATGGTTTAGCGCTTAACCCGGTGGGCAAACCGCTGGGAATTCCCGTGAGCAGCATTGTTGAGGCGGTCGACGGCAGTCTGATTACCTCGGGTTTTGCTGGTTTGTCACGTTTTTCACATCCCGCCACTGAAGTTTCGGAGTGAGCATATGAATTCCGCTCGTCATCCTTCCCTGCCTGAGTCAGGCATATTTGATCCAAGCTCAGGGACCTTGGTTGAGCGTGCTCTATTCAACCATCGCCACTGGGTGCTTCTGCTATGTCTGCTGATGACGGTTCTGCTCGGCTGGCAATCCACTCGACTGGGATTGAACGCCAGTTTCGAGAAGATGATCCCTACTGGACATCCCTATATTGCTAATTATCTAGCCAATCAAAAGGAACTCTCTGGACTCGGCAATACAGTGCGCATCGCTGTGGCCAACAAGAAGGGGGACATCTACGACACTGATTACCTGCGTACTTTGCAGTCCATGAGCGATCGTATCTTTTTGCTGCCAGGCGTGGACCGCGTGTATATGAAGTCGCTATGGACGCCTGCCACCCGCTGGGTTTCGGTGACGGAGGATGGGCTGGATGGTGGGCCGGTAATTCCTGACAAGTTCGACGCAAGTCCCGCATCACTCGCACAGTTGCGCAGCAATGTGCAGTTGTCTAATGAGATCGGCCAACTGGTAGCCTTCGACCAGCGTTCCAGCATCATTTCCGTTCCTTTGCTCTCACGCACGCCGGATGGTCAGCCCCTCGATTACGCCAAACTGTCTGCTCAGCTGGAAGCGCTTCGCGCTGAGTATCAAAGTGACACTGTCGACATTCACATCACCGGATTCGCAAAGAAGGTGGGGGACCTGATTGATGGGTTGGGGCAGATCATGCTGTTCTTTGCCGCCGCCATCGCTATCACGACAGTAGTGCTCTATGGCTACACCCGCTGCATGCGCAGCACATTTCTGGTCGTGCTTTGCTCGGTAGTGGCGGTTGTCTGGCAGCTTGGATTGCTGCCGTTGCTGGGGTATGAGCTTGACCCGTATTCGGTCCTGGTGCCCTTTCTCGTGTTTGCCATTGGCATGAGTCATGGCGCCCAGAAAATGAACGGCATCATGCAGGATATTGGTCGTGGCATGCACCGAGTGGTTGCCGCGCGCTTCACATTTCGTCGACTGTTTCTTGCCGGCCTGACTGCGCTGCTTTGTGATGCGGTGGGTTTCGCCGTGTTAATGATCATTCAGATCAAAGTCATTCAAGACTTGGCGATTATCGCCAGCATCGGCGTTGCCGTGCTGATTTTCACCAACCTCATTCTGCTACCCGTCCTGCTCTCCTATGTTGGCGTCAATCGCCGCGCAGCCGAACTGAGTCTCAAGAGCGAACGGGCCGAGCAGAGTGGTCAAGCGCGACACGTTTTTTGGCGATTCCTCGACCTGTTTACTCGAAAACCATGGGCCTTGATCAGCGTAGCTGTCAGCCTGTTGGCCGCTGTGCTGGGCTTTATGGTCAGCTTACATCTGGCAATTGGCGATCTGGATGCGGGTGCGCCAGAGCTACGTCCGGATTCGCGTTATAACTTGGACGATGCTTTCATGACGCGCAGCTACGGAGCCAGTAGTGACCTGTTCGCGATAATGGTGAAGACGCCGAAGAGTGCCTGCTCGCGCTACGACATCTTGCGTAAGGTCGACGATCTGGATTGGCAGTTGCGTAGTTTGCCCGGGGTAGATTCAACGAACTCCATGGCGCTGCTAAATCGTCGTATGTTGGTGGGGCTGTCTGAGGGCAACTCGAAGTGGTACGAGCTGCAAAACAACCAGGCAATGCTCAACATGATTACCGCCAGCGCGCCACGTGGACTTTACAACGAGTCCTGCAGCCTGCTGACGCTTTACGTTTTTCTCAAAGACCATAAGGCCGAAACCCTTACGCGCCTGGTAAATCACGTCGAAGCTTTTGCAGCGGCTAATGACACCGATGAAGTCAAATTCCAGCTTGCCGCCGGTAATGCGGGAATTGAGGCGGCGACGAACATTGTGGTCAAGGAGGCCAATCGCGAGATGCTGTTTTGGGTGTACGGCGCAGTTATTTTGCTCTGCCTCATCACCTTCAGGTCTTGGCGAGCGACTTTGTGTGCCGTAATTCCGCTCATGCTCACGTCGATACTGTGTGAGGCATTGATGGTCGGGTTAGGTATTGGCGTGAAAGTGGCGACCTTGCCGGTAATCGCTCTAGGTGTCGGCATCGGGGTTGATTACGCGCTGTATGTAATGACCATCATGCTGGGTTTCCTGCGCGAAGGAAAAAGCCTCTCCGAAGCTTACTACCGCGCCTTGGTCTCCACTGGAAAGGTTGTAATGCTCACAGGGATAACCTTGGCGATAGGTGTTGGTACCTGGATTTTTTCCCCCATCAAGTTCCAGGCTGACATGGGTGTGCTCCTGGCGTTCATGTTTGTCTGGAACATGGTGGGGGCACTTCTACTGCTGCCGGCACTGGCTTACTTCCTTTTGCCTTCCACACAGCGCAGTGATGCTTCCAGCAGCAAGGTGGCTAGCTCGCCTGCGTTGAGTGAGCAATCCACTCCAGGTCATTCATTGCGTCTGCACAGCGCCAACTCCTGATCGGCGCGCCACAGCGTATTACGGTTGATCAAGGGCTTTCATAACAACTGCGGTGGGGGAATGTAGCGCCCGGATAATCCTGGACCGGATGCAGGTTTATCCGGCCGGTGACGCTGCCTCCGTCGGCAAAGCAGTAGTGGGTCCGTCAGTGGGCATATTTTCCTGTTCCTGGGTGCACCACCGCTAGCATGAAGAGGAGATGGGTATGTCTTTGGTGAGCCGACTACTGGGTAATCTCTCGGTAGGAGCCAAGCTGTCGATCGGTTTTGGCTTGGTGTTGCTATTCACTCTCGGGGTGGGAGTTGCCGCCCTCCATTCTTTGAGTCTGTTGGGGGTTCGCGGTGAACAACTTCGTACCGAGGACTGGATTCAAACGTTGATCCTGCAGGCTCGTATCGCGGAAAAAGAATATGCGCTGAATCTTTCTCCTCTGGCGCAGGATCAAGTGCGAGGTGCAGTTGAGCAGCTCATTCGACATTTTGATGACCTCCCCAAAAAAAATAGCGCTGAGATCGCGATGCGGGATGCGTCCAGCCACTATTTAAAACAATTTCTGAGCTATGCCGAGTCTCTTCAGCGAGCACGAGAGGCTCGCTTGCGCATGCAAACACTTGCGCAGACAGCGGGTGAGAGCTTCACCTTGGTATTTCTCGACCAGCTGGATGCATTGAGCGCGCAACAAGAACAGGGAATCTCTCCGAGCAGTGGGAAACTGCTGTTGCTGGAACAGACCACCACTCTGCGTGACAAGCTGGCCAAGCTTCGTGACAGCGAACTTTATTATTCGTTGGATGGTGAGGAGCGTTTCCGTAGCGATTGGGAGATGAGCATGAGCGACCTGCTGTCTTCAATGCAGGTGCTCAATCTTGATGATCAGGAAAAGGTTTCGCTGCAGGCTGCAAGCAATGCTTTGGGAGATTATCGAAAAGCCTTCGAACAGTTCGTTGCCAGCCGCAAGCAAATCGCACTTAGTAGCGAAGCGATGAACACGCAAACCCAGCAAGTCAGCGGGTTGCTGGATAAGGCCAACCAATTTCAGAGCCAAGCGATTCAACGCGATAGTCGCAGCGCATACCTTCAGCTTGGCCTTATCAGCCTGCTCGCATTAGCGTTGGGTATTGGCGCCAGTCTATTAATACGCCACTTGATACTGCAGCCTCTACGTCGGGCTGTTCATTTGGCTCAACAGGTTGCTGCAGGCGACCTGAATTGTGCGCTTGACGATAGTAGCGGCCGCCACGACGAGCTTGGGCAGCTATTGGATACGGTCAATGACATGCTAGGTAGTTTGAGAGGCTTGGTGGGTCGAATTGGTATCGGGGTAGGCCTGCTCAATGGAACGGCAGGGAGCCTGGCAGAAGTCATTCAGCGCAGCAGCCGGGGTGCTGAAAGACAACGACAGGAGACTGAAATCGCCGCTACCGCAATGCAGCAGATGACCGCGATGGCCAGCGAAGTCGCACATAATGTCAAGGAGGCTAGTGCTGCCGTAACTCTTGCCGATGGCCAGGCGCGCGAAGGTGACGATTTGGCACGCCAGGCGGGTTCCAAGATCGACCAATTAGCTTTGGAAATGACCGGATGCGCTGATGCTATGCAATCGTTGCTGCTGGAAAGTACCGCCATTGGCGGAGTGCTTGACGTCATTAAAGCTGTTGCAGAACAGACTAATTTACTGGCGTTAAATGCGGCCATCGAAGCAGCGCGAGCAGGTGAGCATGGTCGCGGATTCGCGGTAGTCGCTGACGAAGTGCGTGGCCTGGCACGCCGCACACAGCGTTCTACTGCCGAAATTGAAGACTTGATCAGTCGCCTGCGTGGGGTCGCCCAGCAGGCAACTGAGCGACTGCAGGGTAGCCATGCACTGACAGGGGAAACAGTGATCCTTGCTGGTCAGGCATCTCAGGCGCTGACACGTATTACTCGCGCTGTGTCGAGCATTGAGCAGATGAACAAACAAATCTCAGCTGCAGCGGAGCAACAACAAGTTTTGGCACAACAGGCGAGCCAGAACATAGTGCGGGTGCGCGAAGTGGCAGAGGAAAGCGCCCAGGAAAGTGTGAAATTGCAGCGGTTGACGTTCGAACTCCAGCAGGTGGACGGGGAGTTGAATGCTGCGGTCGGGCACTTTCGCACATAAATATCTACGGTTAGGGCGAAAGGTTTTCATCCTTGGATAGCTGAATCAATCTTATTGGTGGCGTTCAGCTCAAAGAGATCAGGCTGCGCATGTGTAATGCAGCCGATTTCAGATTCCATCCTTAATGAAAAAAATTCCAATCGAAGTGAAAAGTCATGGGAATTGACCTTATGAGGGGTGGCCACTCCCGGTCACCCCCTGTTGCTGCACATTTCGATCATTAAGTTGTCAGTTACGGTCATTGAGCGACGGCGTCGCGACTCTTAGTCTGTCGAGCATGACTGATGGGGGCCACAGAGCTCCTGCACTTTCCGTGATCGATCGATGTGGAGTTACCGATGACCGCCGCTCAATACCCGCACCTGTTGGCTCCGCTGGACCTGGGTTTCACCACGCTGCGCAATCGCACCCTGATGGG
>Ga0182005_1000085_pt1 | contig 71555 bp, 54 predicted proteins | sample Sormic07211103_1_FD_123021 | JGI IMG/M metagenome (GOLD analysis project Ga0182005, IMG submission 123021) | Rhizosphere microbial communities from Sorghum bicolor, Mead, Nebraska, USA - 072115-103_1 MetaG | ecosystem: Host-associated > Plants > Roots > Rhizosphere | place: USA: Nebraska... | reverse complement strand
TACCCCTTGCCTAGCAGGCCACCTCTGTAAATAAGAGGGCTACAGGCAGCCGTCATTTCTACCAGGCGGAGACTGTCGTCCAGTACACCTTTCATATAGCCCCTGTTCACACCGGGAGTGGGGTGAATGGGATAGACGCGGTTGTCGGGCACAATCTTTTCGTCATAGCCAGCAATTGATCGCTGGTTAGGATTGCGGGCACCAAGTCCGGGCGGGAAGTAATCGCCGAGCAGGTTTTCTGAGTTATTATTGGTAAATAAACGACCGAAATTATCCTGCGAAATGCCCCATTGCCCACGGAAGTGGGTGTCTTGTTTCACCCATTTACCGTTGATCTGGCGGTAGCGTTTATCAGATTTAGCATTGTAGATCCAGTTGTCCATAGCGCGGAGCAGACCATTCGGCTGGTGCTCCACATTGCCCCCTTCGGTGTATTTGTCATCGATGAGCACCCGCGTACCGGCTACGTCATTTTTGACAGGCACGAACCAGAGTTTAGGTGGTTCGGCCAGGAGGAAACCACCGGGCACGAGGCAGATGGCACGTGGCAATATCAGTGAGTCGAGGAGTACTTTGCGGCTATCGGCAATGCCGTCATGGGTGGTATCCTCCAGGATCACCACCTTGCCGTTGGGAACATCTTCGCCGGTACCTACGGTATCAGGCATATACCCCATCATTTCAACGACCCACATACGACCTTTGTCATCGAAGGTCATGGCCACGGGCGTTGTGATCAACGGTTCCGACGCCACAAGTTGTACTTCGAGTCCCTTCTCTATCTGCATGTGAGAGATAGCGGTTTTGGCATCCAGCACGGGGGATGGACCAAGTTTTTGTCTCATAGCGGTGGAATCTGCATGATCTTTTGCCGGTCCTGGGCTAGTACAGGCGGAGAGCCAGTAGGCAGCTGCCAGGAAAAGTGTCCAGTTTTTCATTTATGTAATCGATTGAAATTACAATTTAGATATAAAATTATATTTATAACAGCCATTTTTGATGGGGGGTAATAGCTGCTTCTTAAACATAATTTTTCAGTATTGCTCAGGATAATAGCCCTAATACATTTGAAGTATTTCTATATATCCCCTTTATGGAATGATTCCTGTCATTTTTACGCCAAACCACCCATTTTAGCAGGCCTTTAGCTGCCTGTAACACCAATTTCCTCTTATGTATTTCCCTATTTGTTTTTATCTTCGCTCCTTACTAGATCTAAATTAGCTTATGGGACGTTTTCAGGGCCTTTTTGGTATTATCCTCATCCTGGGACTTGCTTACTTATTTTCCAACAACAAAAAGAAGATCAATTTCCGTCTTGTATTCAGTGGTATCGGATTACAGGTTATAATTGCCCTGCTGGTATTTAAGGTACCACCCGTGTTTCGCTTTTTTCAGTTATTAGGTAAGGCAATGGGTAAGCTGGAGCAGTTTGCCCGTGAAGGGGCAGCTTTTGTGTATGCGGGTATTGCGGTGAAGCCAACTCCTGATACGATCGGTGATTATGCGCAGAGTGGGTTTGTGTTTGCGTTCAATGTAACAGCTGCGATTATATTGGTGTGTGCGCTGGTGGCTATTTTTTATCACTTTGGAATTATGCAGCGGATTGTTGCGGTGATTGCCAAGGCGATGAATGTAGTGATGCGTGTGAGTGGTGCAGAGGCGTTGAGTAATGTAGCAAGTGCGTTTGTGGGGCAGATTGAAGCACAGGTAATGATTCGTCCTTATTTGCCATATATGACCAAGAGTGAGTTGCTGGCGTCGATGAGTGGTAGTTTGGCGTGTATAGCCGGGGGTATCCTGGTGGTGTATTCCAATATGGGATTGGCTGCGGGTATGGATCTGGCCCCGATGCTGATCACGGCGAGTCTGATGGCGGCACCGGGTGCGCTGGTGATTTCGAAGATTGTGTTTCCGGAAACGGAGGAGTCACAGACTATGGGGGTTGTGAAGTTGGATGTGAAGAGTCATTATGTAAATGTGATCGATGCAATTTCTCATGGTGCGAGTGATGGTTTTAAGATTGCGATGAATGTGATAGCGATGATCATTGGGTTTATTGCATTGATTGCGTTTTTAGATTGGGGATTGTTGAAGATCGGGCATATTTTCAATCCGGCGTTTGATTTAAGTTTGAATTATATTTTCGGGAAGTTGTTTTATCCGGTAGCCTGGGCGATGGGTGTGCCGAATGGGGATGTGAATAATGTGGCGACGTTGCTGGGACAGAAGCTGACGGTGAATGAGTTTATCGCCTTTAAGCATTTGACAGATAAAACGATTCCGGTGGTGTCTTCCAAGGGATTATTGATTGTGAGTGTGGCGATTTGCGGATTTGCAAATTTTAGTAGTGTGGGTATGCAGATTGGAGGAATTGGTGTGTTGGCGCCGGAAAGAAGAGGAGATTTGGCGAGTTTGGGGTTGAAGGCATTGTTTTGCGGAACACTGGCTTCTTACCTGTCAGCGACCATCGCGGGAATATTGATCTAATGAAGCTTTTATAATAATAGCAAAAAAGGGGGGACGATTTACGATCGTCCCCCCTTTTTTGGGTCTATGTCTGTGAAAGGAAATGTTTTGTTGAAACAATTACTGACGACCGCAAATAGATAAAGCCTTCTGGTTCACGAACCAAAAGGCTTTCAATTAGGTATCTACAGGTGTAATTAGCTAAGTCTTCTGATCAGCTCATCCTGTACTGCAAACCACGCTTCCACCTCACCACTGTCTGTGAACGTCTGCTTCATTTCAGAATTCAGCTTTATCTTTTCAATCACTGAGATGGCCAGTTTCCTTAATGCCAGTGTAGCCAGAACGTTTAAAGAGTCCAGCCTTTCCAGTGGAGTTTCAGGATAATCTTCACTGGGTTTACCTGTCAGTGCGGCTACTGTTTCAGCTGCTGCCAATGCGTCTTCGCATTCAGAAGTGTCTAGGAGACCGTCTTTGTTCAATGAAAACTGCAAGGTATCAGCGATCAAGCCTCCATCCTTCGCGTCAATCATTTCAAATACCCAGTCTAGTGAACCATCATTTTCAAAATTTCTGGTACCCCATGTGCCCATAGCTATGTAAGTTTTTTGTTTGGTTGCGTAAAGTTAATTCAGAGTTCTGAATTCTAAAAGTTCATGCTGCCTATGTATATTAAAAGTTAGTTAAGCAGGGTACTTTCAGTTCAGATTTCCGGGCCTCAAATTTTAGTCCAGACTACTGAATTTCACCGGGTCAATTCATTTTTTAAATAAAATGACCTTTTCTTTTTTAATTCAGACTCCGGAAGTCTACCGGCACCAGTTTACTTACTCCCGGCTCCTGCATCGTCACCCCATAAATCACATCTACGGCGGCCATTGTCTGCTTATTATGCGTTACAATAATAAACTGTGAATTATCCGAGAATTTACGAATCATATTCGTAAACTTCCCCACATTCGCATCATCCAGCGGTGCATCTACCTCATCCAATATACAGAACGGCGCAGGTTTGATCAGGTAAATCGCAAACAACAATGCGGTCGCTGTCAACGTCTTCTCTCCCCCACTCAACTGCGTAATTGCTGCCGGACGCTTACCTTTAGGTTTCGCTATAATCTCAATTCCTGTGTCTGCCAGATTTTCCGGGTCGCTCAATATCATATCACACTGATCTTCTTCTGTAAACAGTGCCTTAAATACCCTAACAAAGTTTTCCTTCACCTGGTTAAAGGTTTCCAGAAATTTCTGGTTTGCCGTTGCCTCTACTTCCTGAATCGTAGCCATCAGCGACTCCTTTGCTGTTACAAGGTCATTCTTTTGTTCCAGAATAAACTCATAACGTTTCTTCATTTCCTGGTAGGCCTCAATCGCAGTCGGGTTGATCTCACCCATGTTTTCCAGTCGCTTCTTCAGGCGCTCCGCACTACCCTGCAATTCATCTGCCGGCAATGTAGAACTACGCAATTCGTCGATGATTTCATCAAGATTTACCTTGAATTCAACACTTAAACGTTCCTTCATAGACGCCAGTTGCAGCTTCAGTTCGTTCACCTTGTCTTTGATCACCGTCAGCTGTCGGTCCAGTTCCTCCCTCATACGCTGACGCGAGCGTAGACTGGTTTCCTTTTCCTGCAACTGGTTACGGAAATTGTAGTACTCCTGGTCTTTCTCGTTCAGTTCCTTCTCTTCTTCTTCTTTGCGGCGGAAGAGGTCTACCAGACCATCTTCGGCAGCACCCAGCTTGTCTTCGGCAGCAGCGATGTTGGCTACCGCGTCTTCCAGCTGTGATTTATTGCTGGTGATCTGGTTATGCAGATCTGTCAGTTGTTTACGTTTGAAATCCAGTTCCTGCCGCAGGGCCGCTACTTTTGACTGCTGGCGGGTTTGCTGTAAGTTCTGGTTATTGAACTGTACGTTGGCCTGGTTAAATTGTGCTTCCGCATCGCTGGCCGCACGTTCCGCGTTGACAATGCTGTCATGCAGGGCATGTACTTTTTCGTTCAGATCCTCCAGTTCTTCTCTTACTCCTGCAATGCTTTCCTGGTTTTGCTCCAGGGATTGCTGCATTTCTGCCAGTCGCTTATCGCCGGATTCAATGAGGTGACGGAAATTCTCAATCCTGTTCTGCAGGCCAAATACCTGGTTATTCAGCTGGTTGATCTTCTCACGTTGCTGGTTGATCTTGTTTTCATTCAGCTGTGTGTTGAAGCCCAGTACCTGGTTGTGTTTCTCCTGGATCTGCTCACGCAGGGTAGCCACGATTATTTCCAGTGCGCGGATCTCCTCATCCAGTTTCTCGAGGTTCTTGGCACGACCGAGTTTCTTTCCTTCGAAAGCACCTACGCTACCACCGCTCATGTTGTATTTACCACGTACGATGCGGCCGCTCTTTTCGATCACGAGTACATCCTGATCGGAGAGCTGATCCCATTCTATACCACTTACATTGTCTGAGATGAATACCTTACCCAGCAGGTAGTTGCCCAGTCCTTTATAACGTTCATCAATCTCTACCACATCCAGTGCCGGGGTGGTATTAGGTGGTGTAAAGAGCTGCCCGCCCTGATGATGGAACTGATCAAGGATAAAGAAGTTGGCTTTACCCTTTTTGTTGTCATCGAGGAGGTTGATGGCCTGAATGGCTTCCGCTGCGTTGTTGACTACGTAATAGTTAAGGTACGGTTCGAGCAGGTTCTCTACGCAGGTGCGGTAGTCTTCCCGACAGAAGAAGATGTCGCTCAGAATGGGGGCTTTATTGTTCCAGTCGGTATTTTTCTTGAGGAATTTGATACTGTCTGGGTACCCTTCCAGGCTGTCGACCAGTGATTTGAGCAGGTCGTACTCGTTCTTTTTCTGATCGAGGGTACGGTTTTCATCCACCAGTTTGTCGCGAAGACCCTCTATTTCCCCTTGTGTGGTAAGGATCTTGCCTTTTGTCTCTTCCTGGAAGGCGATCATGTCTTCCAGATCGGCTTTGCTATCCAGCAGGGTGTCCTGGAGTACGGCCTTTTCTTCTTCCAGCTGCGTGATCTGCAACTGGCGGTTGGTCTTTTCTTCCTGGAGCTGTTGGATACTGCGCTGGAGGTTCTGTACCGAAGTATCGGCTACGGCCACTTTTTTCTCTGCTTCGAACTGCTGGCGTTGCCATTGTTGCTGATCGCGGCGGAGGGTTTCGAGGGCCAGTTTCTTTTGATTAAAGGATTCCTTCTTCTCATCAACCATGTCCTGCAAGCCTTCCAGTTGGTCCTGGAGGGAGTCGAACACGTCCTGTTCTTCAGTGACCTGATTTTCGGTAAAGGCAATGGAGTCGGTAAGTCCCTGCAGCTGCCCTTCGGCGTTCGCGAGGAACGAGCTGATATTGCGTTCTCTTTCCTTTAAGTAAGTAAGTTGTTGTGTAGCGAGGTTCTTGTCATTTTCCTTGGTACGGATGGTGGCTACCAGTTCGTTGAAGGATTTCTGTAAGACTGACAGTTCGCGTTCTTTGGCAATGAAGTGGAGTTTATCTTCTTCCACGGAGGCTTCATCTTTGGTGATGTCCGCCTCCAGGGCCAGTTTCTTATCAGATTCGGCTTGTTGCTGGTCGGTGAGGTCTTTAAACTCAACGTTAAAGCCTTCGAGGGCAGCTTTGGCCAGTTCTATGGATACTTCGCGGTATTCTTTCTTGATCTCGTAGAAGCGTTCTGCCTTGCGGGCCTGTGCTTCGAGGGTTTTGAGGTTGTTATTGATTTCGAACAACAGGTCCTCAATACGGTTCAGGTCACCTTCGGTTGCGTCCAGCTTCGATTTGGCTTCCTTTTTACGGGTTTTGTAGATGGAGATCCCGGCGGCCTGCTCGAGCATCCGGCGGCGGGAGTTCTCTTTATCTTTGATGATATCATCTACCATCCCGAGTTCGATGATGGCGTAGGAGTCGGTGCTGACCCCCGTATCCATAAACAGGTTATGAATGTCTTTGAGGCGGCAGGCTACGTCATTGAGGCGGTATTCGGAATCGCCGTTTTTGTAGAACTTACGGGTGATAGTGACGGTTGTAAACTCAGTAGGGAGTACATTGCGGGTATTCTCAAACGTGAGGCTTACTTCAGCCATCCCGCTGGCGGAGCGGGTTTTGGAGCCGTTAAACACCAGGCCGGATTGGTTTTCAGAGCGGAGATTGGAGATCTTATGCTCGCCGATAACCCATCGGATGGAGTCGATAATATTACTTTTGCCACAGCCGTTGGGGCCTATAACCCCGGTTACACCTTCGTCAAAGTGTAAGACAGTCTTGTCTGCAAAACTTTTGAAGCCTTTGATTTCTAATGTTTTTAAACGCACAATTGCTCCTCTTTGTTTTTTTAAAGCCGTCAAAGATAACTATGATTTCTCTGATTTGTGTTATCAGATTTAACCATTCACAGCACAATTATGTTCCGAGTCATTATTTTTCAAAGAAAGCAGTAATTTATTATAGATAGACATGTCGGGGGAAATTTAATTATACACAGTTGTGTATAAATTTCAGACAGGTTATTGAAGATCATTGCTTTAGAATGAATATAATGCTGGGTTAGCCGATATGGTATGGACTAACAGGGCGCACAAATTAGGGATTTTTTCTATCTTATAGAAGTTTTTGAAATTTTCCCACAGCGCTTGATTGTGGGGGAAAATTTCATCCCCGTTGAATTCATATCTTTGCAAATATTAATTTTCTACATGCGGCATTGGATCCAGGAAGTCAGGAATTTCATCTATAGCTATCATTTTAGCACCGGTCTACGTACTACCATCAGTGTAGTAGTGCCCTCTGTAGTCTGCTCGTTGCTGGGAGACCTCCCACTCGGTATCGTCATTTCTCTGGGTGCCCTGGCCACTGCCCTCTCGGATGTTCCGGGAACTGCCATTCACAAGCGGAACGGCACTCTCATTGCCATCGGTTTCATTTGGGTTACCGCTATTACCACCTCTCTCATCATGCCCTACCCGGTATTGATGACCTTCTATATTTTAGGCTGCTGCTTTATGAGTTCCATGTTGCTTATCTATGGCAACAGAGGAGGGAATATCGGTATTGGCTGTATGCTCGTGATGGTTTCCATCCTGGGCGAAAAAGCCGTGCCCGTGCACGAAGCCATCATTCACAGCTTTTACATCTTACTCGGCTCTGTATGGTATGGGTTACTTGCCCTGCTCCTCTGGCAGATCCGCCCCTACCTCAGCGTACAGCAAATGCTGTCCGAATGTATAACGGAAACTGCCGATTACCTGCTGGCAAGAGCGCGCTTCTACGAACCCGGTGCCGGCGATAAGATCGAAGAAATCTATAAAGACGTACTTGCTCAACAGGTGATAGTCAGCGAAAAGCAGGAAGCAGTACGCGAACTCCTCCTGAAAAGACGCGCCCATCAGGAAGGTACTACCAGTATCAATAAGGCGTTGGTACTCATCTTCCTCGATATGGTCGATCTGCAGGAACAGATCATGGCAGCCCAGACCGACTATCACGCCCTCCATGAATCATTTGACAATGCAGGTATTCTCGATAAATTTCATACTCTCATCCTGGAATTTACAGGAGAACTAAAAATCATAGGCGAAGCAGTAGCTGCCGGCCAACGTTCTCTTCCAAAGGCCAACCTGAGATACGAAATAGTGAAAGTGCAGAAAGCCGTCGATGAAATCAGGAAAACCCTGCCCACCGTAAAAGAAAGAACCCGGTTACTCGTGCTCTCCAATATCCTTCATAACCTGTCAGACATGGCACAGCGGATCTACAACCTGCACCGCCTGACCCGGTTAGAAAGAGTAAAAGACGAGATCATCGATCCGAGATTGCAGCTATCAAGTTTCACGAGCCATGGTCAGTACGATGCGGAAACATTCTTCAACAACCTCACCTTCCAGTCGCACATCTTCAGGCATGCCCTGAGAGTGAGCCTGGCAGCGGTAACGGGCTATGTAATCGGCCAGATTCTGCACCTGGACAGGATTTACTGGATACTGCTCACGATCGTGGTGATCCTGAAACCGGGTTTTAGTATTACGAAAGCACGTAGCTATCAGCGTATCTATGGCACAGTTGGCGGGGCGTTATTTGCAGCGGGGATCCTGTTTATCACAGGGAATGACACAGTGATCTTTATAGCGATGCTGCTGTGTATTCTGGGAGCGTATAGTTTCATGACGCATCAGTATACATTGAGTGTGTTCTTTGTCACTCCATTTGTAATTTTCTTGTTGCACTTCCTGCATCCGGCGAATTTTTACAACGTGGGATGGCGGGTATTGGATACAGCGATTGGTGGTACCATTGCGTTCTTTGCTAACCTTTTGCTCTGGCCCAGTTGGGAGAAGAATACCCTGCCGAGTCATATGATCAGAATGGTGAAGAGCAATGCTCAATACTTTGAGCAGGTAATGCGAATGTATACCCAGGAACCATTTATGTTGAATGATTATAAACTGGCAAGAAAGGATTCGAATGTAAGTGCGGCGAACCTGATGTCTGCATTCCAGCGCATGCTGTCAGAGCCGAAGAGTAAGCAGACAAACGGATCGCTGGTATACCACTTTGTGGTAGTGAATAATTCAATTATCTCACATATCGCGGCACTGGCCAATTATGGTACAACCCATAATGGCGTGAAGTTTCAGCAGCCAGAGTATAAATTACTCAGTCATAACCTGCAGGCGTATTTTACCTGTATTCTGGAAATGCTGGAAAAGCCAGATGAAAAGCCTGCTTCCACACCTGTTAACCTGGAGGCCTTTGAAACACTGGATATGAAGCTGGAAGCAATGTATCAGAAAAGACAGGAGGAAGTGAATAATGGACAGGGAGACACGAATTTACGGCAGGAGATCCTGGAAGTGAAGCAGGTAAGGGATCAGTTGCATGCCGTGATGTCGCTGCTGAAAGACCTCAGGAAGATGCTTGAGCACCGTATTTAAGACGGATAATTACGAAGGATGTTCTCATTGTCTTTTAGGAAAATGGTACTCAGAGAGGTTCGTATAGATATTGACTCCCATTATGTTGTCATTAAAAGAAAAGAAGAAACTGTTGAAATGAACAGTTTCTTCTTTTTGAATGGTATTTGAGTACTTAAAACCTGTTAATCGTTGTAAATAATTCCAAATTGATCCGTCACCGGTTCCAAATGTTCCAGGATCAGATCAAAGAAAGCAGGCCCTTGCTGTATATACCAGGGCATGAAGTTCTCTTTACGCTCCTGGAGACTATTTGCAGGGAAGAGCCGTTGCTTCAGTACCCGGATCTGGTCTGTCTGCCATGCGAACTTCTTTTTCTCCGCTCTCAAAAATTTATGCTCCAGCTTCCCAATTGCCTTGATGGCTTTGGAGCGCTCTGATTCTACGGATTTTACCAAAGTAATATCGATATCCTCTGCTTTCAGCGACAGCTCGTCAAAGAGCTTGTCGATGCCGGCATATTCATCTTTTAGTACCAGCGCCGCATTCGTATGCTTCTGCACAAATTCGTTTACCAGTGACTCCACATCCCTGAACAGGTCCGTCATATCCAGGCCCAGTTTCTCCAACCTGGTTAATGACGGCATATCTGCCAACAAGAATGAATTACGCAGTAACAACACCGGGAATGGCACCTGATAATGCGCAAACAGATCCTGCAGCTCTATCCAGTAAGCAATTTCCCCTCCTCCGCCAATAAAAGCGATATTCGGCAAAATCGTCTCCTGGAAAAGGCCCCTCAGAATCACATTTGGACTAAACCGCTCCGGATGCTCCTGCAACTCCTTCTCCAGCGTATCCCGGGTAAACTCCACCGGCATATGCAGCACCTTCCACGTATCTCCTATTTGCACGATCCGCTCACGGGCGGTCGGCGTCAGGTAAAACAGGTTGATCTCCCTTGGATTCGCCTGTACTTTATAATGCTGAGAAAGCTTTGTAAGCGTCTCATTTACAATCTTATGTGAATGCTGGTGCAGCAGCTCATCCCGCATCACCGGAATATACAACCGCTTCAGCGCCGGACTGTCCGGCACCAGTACAACCAGTCCAAAACGGCCAAACAACTCATTAACAAGGTACAAGGTGGCCTCCTGGATATTTTCATGCTCCAGGTATGCCTTCTTCATCATGGCCATCAGGTCAGCGGCATGTGGTCCGTAACCAAGGGCCGCCTCAATCGTCGCAAAAAGCCCGGTAAAGCCTTCCGGCTGCATACGCCCTACTGCCCCCTGCTGGGAAGTAGCCCAGTTGATGTTCCTGCCACCAATATATACATGGCCCAGTTCCTCCAGGTCAGCATCCTCGCTGCCCATGTAATAAACCGGCACAAATTTATAATGCGGATACTTGTCCTGTAACTGCCCGGCAAGCTTGATAGCCTGCAGAATCTTGTATACAAAATACAGGTAGCCGGTAAATATATTAGGCTGATGGGCGGTAGTCACCGTAAAAGTGTTCGCCTCGCCCAGGCTGGAGATATTATTCTTGACGTGATCTGTGATCTGAAGGCCCTGATATTGCTCCTGCAAAGCGGAGACTAATACCCCACGGTTTTGTGGATGGGATTTTTTGGCCTTGATAGCGGCTTCGAAATCAGGGGATAAGGAAGAATATTTGTAAAAAGAACGCAGATGCGGATGATCTGCCAGAAAGTCTATCACCAATTGATTGAAATACCCCGTCTGACTATACGATATATTGCTTACAGGTTGCTCCATACTACACTCAAATGATCTTTTGAATGCACGAATTTAGGGGAAAAGGTGGAAAAGAAGGGGTTAATTTCATGAGTGGTAAATAGACAAAGGAATAACATTTCCTGAAAGCCGCGCTACCAGAGCCATTATGATTATTTCTTATTTGAGGCCACGGTTACCTCTTTCCCCGTATTGGACGGCGCTCCTTCGTCACTTTACTTTGCCGCTACTTACGCTACTCCTTTTTACCGGCTCCAACATCCGGTTGCTGCTATGTTCAATCCGGGCAATGATGAAAATCCTCCAAATATTACCACAATGGTGTTCCAATTATGGCTGATTCAATTGATTTCCATAGTATTTCAACCTGATCTCCGCAGATTTTGCCGCAAAGCTCACATTGATCAGCAGATACCCTGCATTCTCAAAACTCTGTTGAGCCGTCTTCACATCCAGGATCGTCGCCTGTTTTAACTGAAACCGTTGCAGGACCAGGTCCAGCAGCTTCCCTGACAGATCGTAGTTATCCTTTGCCATCTGCAGCTGTTGCAGGTTATTATTATAAGCCTGCCAGCTCTTCACGATATTTCCGGTATAGTTCATCCCCAGGGTATCCCGGATCAATTTGTCATTCGCCGTATTGATCCCTGCAATCTCCTGCCTCCGCTTATACACTGAACCGTTAAAGATGGGAATGTTCAACCCCACACCTACATAAGGACCATAGTTCTGGTTCAATAAAGAGAACCCATCACTGTTCCGGGTATAGTTGAAATTATATCCGCCATTACCTGTCAGGGAAGGGTACCTGTAAGCCGCCGTCTCTTTTTCCAGGTACTGATCCACCTGCACCTGCTTGCCTGCAGCAATCAGATCGGGATGTTGCTCCATAGATTGAAGGATGGGAGCCAGCTGCAAATCCGTCGCAACGATGATCGTATCTTTTACCATGATGAGGGAATCCTGCTTCAAGGTCAGCACAGTCAGCAGATCCGTCTTCGCCTGATCTATGATCAGTTGCTGCGCCTGCAAATTCTGCATTTGCGTATTCAGATCTACCTGCGCCTGAAAAAGATCCGCGTTATTCGCCACTCCTACACGCTGCTGTGCTTTTACGATATCCAGTTTTTGACGGGATACCTCTATTGAACGCTCCAGTGTAGCTGCATAACTCTCCTGGCGAATGATGTCGTAGTATTTGATCATCACATTGTAAGTGATGAACGCTATTCTTGACTTCAGGTAGTCGTTACTCATCGACTCCGCCACATCCAGCCTTTTCGCGGCATTCGCCACCTTACTACCATTGTAGATTGGTACCGATGCGCCAAAGCTCGCAGAGAGCTGGTTTGAACGGGCGTTGGTACTTGACTTGTTATTCGCAGGATTTGCATATTTCTGCTCAAGGCTCGTCAACTGCTCCACATCAGAGCCGGAAGCACTCACCACTGGCATACCGCCTGCAATTCCATAGTTATTATTTGTCTTTGCAATCTTCACATTATTTTCCGCGATCTGAATGCCCAGGTTTTTATTCAAAGCAATACTCACCGCATCCTTCAGCGAAAGCTGCTGCGCATACAGCCAACCCGGAAGTAAACAAAGTATCAGGTATATAATGAATCTTTTCATGCCTTTATTTTTATTCTGCCACATCAGGTATATGTGCCTTATGGTGGCTACTCACATATGTATATACAGCCGGAATCACGAACAGTGTCAGGATCAGTGAGAACATGATTCCACCTACCACCACGATTCCTAATGGAACACGGCTCGTAGATGCTGCACCCAGACTCATGGCCAGTGGCAATGCTCCTAACGCCGTAGCCAGAGATGTCATCAGGATCGGACGCAAACGTTGCGAAGCCGCTTCTACCACCGCCTTATGTTTATTCATTCCCATCTCACGTTTCTGGTTCGTAAACTCTACGATCAGGATACCATTCTTCGTCACCAATCCAATCAACATGATCATACCGATTTCTGAGAAGATGTTTAATGTTTGTCCAAATACCCACAGGCTGAGCAGCGCACCACCCAATGCCAGCGGTACCGTCATGATAATCGTAAATGGATCGATGAAACTTTCGAACTGCGCGGCAAGTACCAGATAGATCAATACCAGCGCCAGCAGAAATGCAAACACGATATTCGAAGAACTCTCCGCATAGTCACGGCTGGAGCCTGACAATGCTGTATGGAAGGTGGGATCCAGTAAACGATCCGAAATGGCCTGCATGGCCTTAATACCATCTCCAATTGTATACCCCGGTGCCAGCGACGCAGAGATGGTTGAACTCTTGAAACGGTTAAAGTGATACAATGTAGCGGGACTTGTACTTGTCTCCACATTCACCACTGCATCCAGAGGAATCTTATCACCACTTGCATTGCGCACATAAATATGACTTATATCTGCAGGTTCATTTCTCTCCGTTCTTTCCAACTGTGCAATCACATAATACTGGTAGCCATTCATGATGAAATACGCCAGACGGCCTCCACTAAAAGCAGCCTGCATAGCGGAGATGACATCTTTTGTAGACAAGCCCAGGTCCTTGATCTTCATACGATCGAACGTTACTTCCAGTGTAGGTTTTGTAAACTTCAGATCCACATCCACATTGGAAAATGTCTTGTCTTTCCGTGCTTCTTCCAGGAATAATGGAATGGTGTTTTTCAGTTTATTTAAATCCTGGTTCTGCAGGATGAACTGTATCGGCAAACTTGTTTTAGAACCTGAGCCCACTGCGATAGTCTGCTCCTGTATGGTAAAGATGCGTGCATCATTGAAGCGCTTCAACTTCTTATTCAGGTCATTTGCAATTTCCGACTGGCTACGCTCTCTCTCCTCCGGCGGCACCAAACCGATACGCGGTTGAGAGCTGTTGATCACAGAGCCCGCAGGCGTTCTTGCAAATACAAATGCTCTTTCAGGAACGGAGTCATAGAGGTAATTAGCAATTTTATCACTCACAGCCTGTGTATAGCTATAGCTCGTACCTTCCGGCAAGCTTACCGTCATACGGATACTGCTTCTGTCTTCAAGTGGCGCGATCTCACTTTGAATGTTCTTCAGGATGATCAGAATCATACCGAAACACGCAAGAATGATAAGCCAGGCTGACCAGCGGATTTTCATAAACGCTTCCAGCCAGCGCTTGTAGCCACTCTCCATTCCCTGGAAGAAAGGTTCTGTCTTCTCATAGAACTTACCATGCCCTGCATCTTTTTTATTCAGGTACACATTTAATACAGGCGTGATAGTGAGAGACACAAATGCAGAGATCAATACTGCTGTCGCCAATACTACCCCAAACTCACGGAACAATCTACCCACAAATCCCTGCAGGAAGATTACCGGCATAAACACGACTGCCAGTGTCAATGAAGTAGAAATGACCGCAAAGAAGATCTCCTTACTACCTTCCAGTGCTGCTGTACGAATGCTCATGCCCTGTTCCAGTTTCCGGAAGATATTTTCCGTAACCACAATACCATCATCCACCACCAGTCCTGTGGCCAATACGATCCCCAGCAAGGTCAATATATTAATGGTAAACCCGGCCATGTACACGACAAAGAATGTAGCAATGAGTGAGATCGGAATATCTATCAAAGGACGTATGGCAATCAGCCAGTTCCTGAAGAAGAAGAAGATCACCAACACCACCAGTGCAAATGCAATAATGAGTGTTTCTTTTACTTCTGCGAGTGACTGCCGGATGTTCCGCGTATTATCGACCAGCACACTGAATTCAATATCGTCTTTGTTGGATTCCCTGATGGCCTCCATACGCTTTTTGAACTCATCGGCAATCGCAATGTTATTCGCCCCTGGCTGAGGAATGATGGCCACCCCTACAGCATTTACTCCGTTGTATTTCCAACCCTGCTCTTCTATCTGCGGGCCGAGTTCTACGCGGGCTACGTCACCCAATCTCACAATACCTGTACTATCCTCGCGCAAAATAAGATCCCGGAAATCTTTCTCTGTGGTGAGACGACCAAGGGCATTGATCGTTAACTCTGTATTATTCCCGTACACTTTACCAGCAGGCAACTGTACGTTCTCATTGCTCAATGCAGTGCTGATATCATTATACGCCACGTTATAAGCATCCATCTTTGCTTCATTCAGCCATAGCCGCATGGCATAACTCTTATCACCAAAGACGTTTACAGCGCTTACCTGATCGATGGTCTGCAATTGTTGTTGCAATACGTTATCGACGTAGTCACTCAGTTCCATGAGCGACTTGGTACGGCTCTGTACTGCAAGAATGAGGATTGGATCGCTGTTCGCGTCTGCCTTGGTGACTACTGGTGGCGCATCGATATCCAGCGGCAAACTCTTTGTCGCCTGGCTCACCTTATCACGTACATCACTCGCCGCTGCTTCGAGGTCAATTCCGAGATTGAATTCTACCGTGATCACGCTGCTCCCCAGGGAGCTATTAGAAGAAATGGTACGTATACCGGGAATCCCGTTGATCTGCTTTTCCAGTGGTTCGGAGATCTGGCTTTCCATAATATCCGGGTTCGCACCAGTATAAGAAGTCGATACTGTAATAATGGGAGGATCGATGGCAGGATAATCTCTCACTGCCAGGAAATAGTAACCAATCACCCCAAACAGTATAATCAGGAGGTTCATCACTGTCGCAAGGACAGGCCGCTTCAATGATAGTTCTGAAATATTCATTTGTCGATTTCCGTTGGGTGATTATTGCTGTGCTGCCACGAGTTTTTCCAGTGTCTTCACTTGTCTGACCTTCACAGGGGCGTCGGGGCGGGCAAAGAGCACGCCGGTTACCACTACGGTATCACCTACGGCAATACCGCTGGTGATCTCTACGTTGTTGGCTTCCCGCACACCGGTTTGCACGGTAGAAAGATGCGCCTTGCCGTCTTTGACGAGGATTACCTGATTATTTTTATCATTAGGAATGAGGGCATTGGTAGGCACCATTATGGCTTTGGCCTCAGCGCCTGCATTGAAGTATACTTTTACGAATGCACCCGGGCGGCCTTTTCCGTCGGAAAGCAGGGCACGCACTTTTACGTTGCGGCTCGTCTGACTCACCTGTGGTTCCATGGCGATTACAGTAGCCTGTTTGCGAATGCCATTGTTGGCATCGCTCACCACGTCGACTACACCACCCTTTTTAATATTATGCGCGTAATTTTCAGGCAGGAGAAAGTCGACCCGCATTTTATCGGGCGACTGTATGGTAGCGATGAGGGTCGATGGGGTAACATATGCGCCAATGCTCACCTGGCGAAGGCCAATGGTGCCGGTAAACGGGGCACGGATGGCCGCCTTGTCTATCTGTGCCTGGGTGTAGGCGATATCGGCTTTGGTACCGTTCACATTGTTCAGTGCAAGGTCGTAATCGGCCTGATTGATACCGTTGATGGCCAGAAGTTTGCGGTCGCGTTCTTCTGTTTTTTCGTATAGGTCAAGGAGGACTTTGGATTTTTGCAGCTGTGCCTGCAGGTCAGCATCGTTGATGCGGGCAATGAGGGTGCCTTTTTCCACGATAGTTCCTTCAGGCACATTCAGGAAAGTGATCCTGCCGCTGATCTCCGGATGAAGTTCTGCAAACTCATTAGGAACGATAGTACCGTTTGATTCAATATTATTGCTGACATTTCGGGTGTCGGCAATGATCACATCCACAATGGTAGGTTGATTGCCTTGAGATTTTGCATCATCCTTCTTCTTATTGTCATGGCAGGCGACAGATAATAACAGCATACAACAGAGCCCGGTTATATGCATTGCCCTTTGATCCAGCAAGACCATCAAAATTGAATTTTTTGTTGAGAACCTAAAAAACAAATGTAGATTTCGGGCGAAGCGGGTTTATGATATGTCGGCCAACAGGCGAAATGTATCGGTGATTAATTAAAAAGGGGAGATAAACGGGCTGTAATGCACGGTGAAATAGCGTGTAATTTTAACAGTATTTAACGCTTTTATCAGGAATTAATTATTTACATTCCGCAGGCCTGAAATGCTTTACTGGCAAGGTTTTTCAAAGATAAGGAGTGTAAAACCACTTGTCAGTTTTAAAATGGATATTAACAGTATTTTTGACCGTTTGTAAGAAGAATATTAAAAGTATAAAAGGCCATTACAAAAAGTAACTATACCTGCAATAAAAAACCCGGTTTCACCTTTCGGAAAAACCGGGTATATATATATTTATTTATATCTTAAATTACAAAACCATCTGGCAGCACCATTCCATTCTTAATCACCACAATTCCATCCTTCACTGTATACAAATCATGCTCCCCATCCGGCAAGGTCTCACCCACATTAATCTTTACATTATTCCCGATACTCACATTCTTATCAATGATTGCATTATTGATTACACAATTATCTCCAATTCCCATTGGCGGATGTCCTTTCGATTTGGCTCTTGCCAGATCTTCCAATGTCTGGTAGAAATCGCTCCCCATAATATAACTATTTGTGATCACTGACCCTTTACCAATACGCGCACGGATCCCCACCACACAACGTTCCAGGGTACTGTCCGTGATAATCGTACCATCTGCAATGATCGTTTTCTTAAACGTGCCACTCATCTTGGCCGGCGGCAGCATACGGGCACGGGAATAGATTGTTTTGCCTTCATCGAATAAGTTAAACTGAGGAATATCATCTGTGAGTGACAGGTTTGCTTCCCAGAATGAACTGATATTACCGATATCTGTCCAGTAACCGGTATACTGGTAACTCATTACCTTCAGATCGGCATTGATCGCGTAGGGAATGATTTCTTTACCGAAGTCGGTAGCAGCAGCCTGACCTTTCAGCAACTCTACCAGCGTCGTTCTGCTAAAGATGTAAATACCCATACTCGCCAGGTATTCTCTTCCTTCGGCATGCATTTCATCGCTCACAGGTGAAGCCCATGGTGCCAGCACGTCCTGCTTTGGCTTTTCAGTAAATGAAGTGATCAGACCATTATCATCTGTCTTCAGAATCCCAAAGTCTGACGCATCTTTTGCCGTTACGGGGATGGTACCGATCGTGACCTCTGCCTGTGATTCAATATGATGTTGCAGCATCTCCCTGAAATCCATCTGATACAGCTGGTCACCAGACAAAATCAGCACGTAATCGTACTCATAATTCTCGATGTGATGCAGACACTGACGCACTGCATCGGCTGTACCCTGGTACCAGGTGGGGTTATCGGGGGTTTGTTCTGCCGCCAGAATATCTACGAACGCCTTACTAAAATGACTGAAGTGATATGTATTCTTAATATGCTTGTTCAGCGAAGCGGAGTTAAACTGGGTCAGTACAAATATGCGGTTCATATCCGCATTCAAACAATTGGAGATGGGAATATCCACCAATCTATATTTACCAGCCACCGGCACCGCGGGTTTCGAGCGCTTGCGGGTGAGTGGATAAAGACGGGTACCAGAACCGCCTCCTAAGATAAGGGAGATAACTGCGTTAGACATATATTCTATTCTTTTGTTTCGTTGAAATAATGATTACTATAATGGAAAGTCCCGTTTACAAACTACGTGGAAAGTTCCGTGCCAATTAAGGTCTGATTACTATTGATTCGTATAATTTTACATATTCCGCAGCTGCACTGTCCCAGGAGTGATCTATCTGCATGATATATTCCTGGATCTCCGCCAATGCCTGCCCATCATTGTACAGCTCCACTGCACGTGCGATGGCCTGACAGGCATCCCAGACTTCTGCCTGTATAAAGCGGATGCCGAAACCGCCAGGGTCTCCAAAGTCTTTCACGGTGTCTTTCAATCCACCTACACTACGTACAATGGGCACCGTACCATAGCGCAAAGCATACAACTGGTTCAACCCACAGGGCTCTACACGGCTGGGCATTAAGAGGAAGTCACTTCCTGCATAAATGCGATGAGAGAGGCCCTCATTATATCCATACTGCACATTGAAGTTAGGGCCCGTGGAAGCCTTAGTCTGGTGCAACCGCCACTCTGTATGGGCCTCACCACTGCCCAATACAAGGAAGTTGAGCTGATTCTGCTGCTCATACAAAGAACGTCCGATAATATCTGGTAAAAGGTCGGCGCCTTTCTCGCCTACCAAACGGCCAATGAAGGAGAACAATGGTAATTCGGGGTCAAAGCCAAACTCCTCGCACAACTGGCGTTTTATTTCTTTTTTTCCTTTTACAAAGGATGTTTCATCATAATGGACAGGTAACATCGGGTCCGTAGCAGGATCCCATACCTTATTGTCTATACCGTTCAGGATACCTTTACACTTACGACGCTCGCTTCGCAGCAGACTTTCCAGTCCGTTCGCACCGTTATACATCTCTTCCAGGTATCCAGGAGATACAGTGGTTACTCTCCATGCACATTTGATTGCTGCTGCCAATGGATTTACCGCATTCTCCCATCCTACCAGTCCTGCCTTCCAGAGGTCAAAGCCCGGTAAGCGGTACAGCTGATCCCAGCCAAACTGCCCCTGATACTGTGCATTGTGAATAGTCAGTACACTGGCAATGTTCCGCAGCCGCTCATACTTATAAGCATGGGTCATCAAAAACGGAATGAACCCGGTATGATGATCATGGCAATGCACGACATCAGGATGATGCTGCCATTCATTCAACCAGTCCAGTACACCGATCTGGAATGCCAGGAAACGTTCCATATCATTCCAGTGGCCGTAGACGCCCTCCTGGTCCAGCAAACCCGGGATGTCCAACAAGTAAAGGTCAAAGCCCAGTACATTGTTCTTTTCGCGGAATACGTTTACATGGTACCAATTGAACCCTACCCAGGTACCTCCCTGGTGAACAAGCTCAAATTCGTTGTTCTCAAAAAAGCGGGATTTATAGGCGGGCATCACTACCTTGGCTACACAGCCTAACTGCCGTTGATACTTAGGCAGTGCGCCCACAACATCGGCTAATCCTCCTACTTTCGCTACCGGATAACATTCCGCGCTAACGTGTAAAATTTCCATGCTTGTCAATTAATAAATAAAGCTCTTGTATATAATCAAATTAGCTTGGAAAAAGGATATTGCAAAGGAATATCCAAACTTTCTTTAATTAATTTGTATAGCCGCCACTGGTACAGCCTGCTGTCTTAAAAGCCGCGCCTATGCAGCTTGTAGCAAGCCTTTCAGCTCATAACATATTTTTATCATAAGGCAATATCAGGAGCCACGATGTGTGGCGATGTAACCACGGAATGCTGAAAAAGCGATTATAGTGAAAAATCTTATCTTCGAAGGTTATTAATTTCCAATAAGTTTTATGCAATTTGGTCGCGTCAATGATTCATTATTAAACAATATAGACTTTGCCCTGCCTGACCCTGCGGACAATCAGCTTGTATTACCCGGTCAGCCTGCAGCGAATATATCAGTTTATATCGGAGCTCCCCGATGGGGAATGAAGGAATGGGTAGGCCCCCTTTATCCCAAAGGGACCAAAGAAGCCAATTACCTGGAGGAGTACCCTCATCATTTCAATTGTATTGAGTTCAATGCTACCCATTATAAGATCTATGACCCGATCACTATCGGGAAATGGAAGGCCCGTGTGAACAGGAAGGATTTTAAATTCTGTCCCAAAGTGCCCCAGTCTATTAGTCATTATAGTAGCCTGGTAAATGCGCAGGACCAAACCACCGCATTCCTGGAAGGCATCCTGGCTCTCGAAGAAAACCTTGGTCCTATATTTTTACAACTCGGTGAAAACTTTAGTCCTAACAGAAGGGATAATTTGTTTACCTATCTGCAAAGTCTGCCGACAGATCTGCAATGGTATGTGGAACTCAGACATCCAGATTGGTTTGCTAACCCGGCTTTCGCCAAAGAACTCTTTGATACCTTACGCCAGTTGAAAATAGGAGCTGTGATCACGGATACTGCCGGGCGCAGGGATTGTGTGCATATGCACCTGCCTATACCGGGATCAATGGTCCGCTTTGTGGGGAATAGCCTGCATCCGACCGATTATAAAAGGATGGATGAGTGGGTGGATAGAATTGACAAATGGGTGAAGAATGGTTTACAGGAACTCTATTTCTTTATGCATATGGCAGATGAAATGGCGTATGTGGATGCCACGGTGTATTTCATTGATAAACTGCAGGAGGTATGTGGTATCAGTGTACCGAAGCCTGTATTCCAACCAAAACAACAATCGTTATTTTAAATAAAAAGGCGGTTAAAAAAGCGTATGCCTTTTTAACCGCCTCACCCGCTTAAGCAGCCATCATCTTACCGCTGCTTTTGGTTTTTATCGCCTTTGCTCTGTTCTTTTTTATGTTTGTTTTTTCTCGGAATGATGATCTTTTCATTATCATCCGACGTCACTTCTCTCGTGATATCACGGCTATAATCATTCCCGAGGTTTGGACCACCTTGCTCTAAGCCGGTGCTTCCTATTGATCTGTCTCTTACTTCCATAACTCACAATTTTTGGGTTTAATAATTCTATTTGTTTACGTCCAGAAACCATGCCAGTCAACGTGTTCATAAGCGGACACAAGTTCCTGAAAACGAACAGTCTGCAAAAGAGAAAGCTTTCATTTACAATAGCTTATAAACTGGTATCATTGTAGTAATATTTTTCTTATGATCAGGAATTATTGCCGTGTTGCCTGGCGCAACCTTATTCAGCACAAGACACTCTCTGCTATTAATATTACAGGGCTTGCCCTGGGTATGGCTTTCGCCCTGCTCATCGGTATGTGGGTGCAATATGAAAAGAGCTTCGATCAGTTTCATACAAAGGGCGATCGTATAGGCATCTTTATCAGGCACACCCTCTTTAATGATGAAAAAGGAACGCAATATGCCACTCCCCTTCCCCTTTATAGCCTGATGCAACATGACTACCCTGAAGTAAAACGCGCTTCGAGGATTAGTCAGTCCGATCACACGGGCATCGCTTACGGTACCAACAAGTTCTTCAGGTCAGGTATTTGTGTCGATCCGGCCTTTCTCCAGATGTTTTCGTTTCCCTTAATTGAAGGTAATGCCAATACCGCACTGAATGACGCGAACAGTATCATCCTGACATCCTCACAGGCCCATGCCTTATTCGGCAATGCACCAGCACTCGGAAAAATAGTGAAGGTAGACTACATGGAACTGCAGGTGACAGGGGTGATAAAAGACGTGCCGCCGAATTCTACCTTCCAGTTTGATTTCCTCATGCCTTTCTCACTGATGGAGAGAGAGTCACCTTTTGTCAAAGATGCAAATAGCAGATGGGGGGTCAATTTTGCAATGAATGTGGTAGAGTTAAATCCGGGAGCTGATATGGCTACGCTCTCAAAAAAAGTAAGCGGTCTAGTCAACCAGCATGATCCGGGGCATGATAATCAGTTTCTTGAACTGCAACCGTTTACCCGCATGCACCTGGACAACGAGTTCAAAAACTGGAAACCCTCCGGAGGCCGGGCAGGCTATGTACATCTATTTACCATCATCGGTATTTTTATATTGCTGATTGCGGCTATCAATTTCATGAACCTTAGTACAGCACGATCTGAGAAACGTGCGAAAGAAGTGGGTATCCGCAAGGCTATTGGTTCCGGACGTACACAATTGGCAGCTCAGTTCCTGAGTGAATCTGTCATAACAGCGTTCCTTGCATTCATCATAGCTATTATTTTAACTTTACTTATTCAGCCTTACCTCGGTCAGGTAGGCATCACACATGTACGGTTCTCTTTGCAACATATAGGAATGGCTTTAGGCATCTGCCTCTTCACCGGCCTGCTGGCAGGGAGTTATCCTGCCTGGTACCTGTCTTCTTTCGTTCCGGTACATGTGTTGAAAGGCCCGGTAAAGACAAGTAAAAGCCCTGTCACGCTGCGCCGCGTATTAGTGGTGTTTCAATTTGCCATCAGCATAGCATTGATTATCTGTACCGCCATCGTATTCCAGCAGATCAGGCATGCACAGTCCCGGTCTTTGGGCTATAATCCTGATAACCTGCTGTCAGTAACAACGAGTACTGAACTCAAAAAAAATTACGTGGCCCTGAAACAGGAACTGCTGAATACTGGTCAGATTGCAGCCGTAACAAGAACTTCTCAACCCATGACGGCCAACTACAACAAGTGGAGTGATTTCTCCTGGCGGGGTAAAGATCCAAAAGCAGAAATAGGGATGGACGTAATCATGGCTGATTGGGATTATGACAAGACAACTGGTATGCAGCTCTTACAAGGCCGTGCTTTTGAAGCCAGCCATCCTTCTGATTCCAATGCCGTTATCCTCAACGAGACGGCGCTCAAAACCATCGGGTATTCAGATCCTATTGGCAAGACCATTCAATCCGGGTCGAATACCCTTACGATCATTGGTATTGTAAAAGATCTGGTGCTGTACAATCCTTACCAGACAGCCTATCCGCTGGCTATCATCTTTCAAAAAGAGGAAGCAAACAATATACTCGTCCGGCTGAAACCCGGTGCGGATCTTTCTAAAACCCTGAGTACAATTGCTCCTGTTTTTGAAAAATACAATACAGATCAGCCATTCGTTTACTCCTTTACGGATCAGGATTTTGCACATAAATTTGAAATGGAGAACCAGGTGGGGAATATAGCGGCGTCCTTTGCACTGCTGGCGATCCTGATTTCCAGCATGGGATTGTTTGGACTGGCAATGTTTATGGCAGAGCGCCGGACAAAGGAAATAGGAATCAGAAAGGTGATGGGAGCCAGTTTGCCTCAGCTCTGGTTATTGTTGTCAAAAGATTTTGTCTGGCTGGTGCTCCTGGCTGGTGTCATTGCTACACCCTGTGCGTTTTTGCTAATGCGGCAATGGCTGACGCATTTTGATTACAGGATTGGGATTAGCTGGGAAATATTCTTTGGCGCAGCCCTTATCGCCTGCATCATCGCCCTTCTTACAGTCAGCTCTCAGGCAATAAAGGCGGCGCTCATCAATCCCATCCATTCACTTCAATCAGAATAGGATATTTGTAATCAGTGACTCGCCGCATTTCCGTCAGGTCAAACCGCTTTTGCCTTCGACAAAAGCGGTTTGACCGGTTGGAGAACAACAAATTTCAATAACTCCCCCTAAATATTAGACAAAATCTAACAAATTCCCCATTTGCATTCCACCAATCAAAACCTTACTTTTGTCTTCTGAAAAGGGAAGACTAATATGCGCGAAAAGCTTAAGGAGCTTGCCGGTCAATTCACCGGGACGTTATACACTGATGACACCATGCGTACCCTGTACGCCACAGATGCCTCAGCATACCGAGAAATGCCATTGGCCGTTGCTATACCAGCCAATGAAGAAGACATCAAAACACTGATCCGTTTTGCGAGAGCAAACAAATCGTCGTTAATCCCGCGTACAGCAGGAACGTCGCTCGCCGGACAAGTAGTTGGGAACGGTATCATCGTTGACGTGTCGCGTACTTTCACAAAAATCCTTGAAATCAATACCGAAGAACATTGGGTGAGAGTTCAGCCCGGCGTTATCCGCGATGAACTCAACATGTTCCTCAAACCATACGGCTTCTACTTCGGTCCGGAAACCTCCACCGCCAACCGCGCCATGATCGGCGGGATGGTAGGGAACAACTCCTGTGGCTCCAACTCCGTTGTTTACGGCAGTACCCGTGAACACCTTCTCGAAGTAAAAGCCATCCTCAGCGACGGCTCCGACGTCATCTTCAACGCCATCTCTGCCGAGGAGTTTCACGCCCGTTGTGAGAAGAATGATGGTAGTCTGGAGACGGCGGTATACAAACAAATGCGTACCCTCCTGGGCAACCACTCCCATCAGGAAGAGATCCGTCGTGAATTTCCAAAGCCTAGTATCCTCCGCAGAAATACCGGTTACGCCGTAGACCTGCTGCTGGAAACAGCACCTTTCACTGCCGGCACGGAAGACTTCAACTTCTGTAAACTTATCGCCGGTTCCGAAGGTACCCTCGCCTTTCTCACAGAAATAAAAATTCATGTAGATCCCCTGCCTCCGAAAGAGACAGGTTTGCTCTGCATTCACTTCAACAACATAGACGAGTCCCTGCGTGCGAATATTATTGCGATGCAATATAAACCAAGTGCCAGTGAACTGATCGACCATTACATTCTGGAGTGCACAAAAGATAATATTGAGCAAAGTAAGAACCGCTTCTTCGTACAGGGCGATCCAGGCGCAATCCTCGTGGTAGAATTTCTCCGCGATAACCGCGAAGAAATCACCGAAGTGGCCGACCGCCTCACGGCCGAACTGAAAGCCGCAGGTCTGGGCTACCACTTCCCCCTCCTGTTTGGTGCAGATACTAAAAAGATCTGGACACTGCGTAAAGCAGGTCTCGGTCTACTTAGTAACCTCCCCGGCGACGAAAAAGCCGTACCCGTGATCGAAGATACCGCTGTCGATATCTATGACCTGCCAGACTACATCCGGGACTTCAACGAGGTACTAAAGGCAAATAATCTTTACTGCGTGCACTACGCACATGCTGGTAGCGGTGAAATCCACCTTCGCCCTATCATCAACCTGAAAACAGCAGAAGGGAATGCTCTCTTCCGTAAGATCGCCGAAGAAATAGCCACCCTCGTTAAGAAGTACAAAGGCTCCCTGAGTGGTGAGCACGGTGATGGCCGTCTGCGGGGTGAGTTCATCCGCCAGATGATCGGTGATAAAAACTACGAACTGCTCAGAGAAGTGAAATATACCTGGGATCCGGAGAACATCTTCAATCCAAACAAGATTGTAGATACTCCTAGCATGAACAGCATGCTGCGTTATACACCAGGCCAGCAAACACCTCCTATTCAGACGGTCTTCCACTTCCCGGAACAAACCATCCTGCAACACGCAGAACAATGTAACGGTTCCGGCGACTGCCGTAAGACACAATTGAGTGGTGGTACCATGTGCCCAAGTTATATGGCTACCCGCAATGAGAAGGATACCACCCGTGCAAGGGCGAATATCTTACGTGAATTCCTGACGCATTCTACAAAAGAAAACCGCTTCGACCATAAAGAAATCAAAGAAGTACTGGACCTCTGTCTGGCTTGTAAAGGCTGTAAGTCTGAATGTCCTTCCAACGTGGATATGGCGAAGCTGAAAATGGAATTCCTGCAGCATTATTACGATGCAAACGGAGTGCCTTTCAGAGCAAAACTGATCAGTAACTACAACCGTCTGAATGGACTGGCTCAATACCTTCCGGGTATCTACAACTGGATGATCAATACAAAAGCAACAGGTAATCTGATAAAGAAGACCTCCGGCTTTGCAAAAGATCGTTCACTACCGGGCTTACAGGCAACTACCCTCCGTCGCTGGTTTAAGAAAGAATGGCCGGCGATGAAAGCAACATTCCCATTAGCTAATAAAAAGGTCTACCTCTTCTGCGATGAGTTTACCAATTTCAACGATACACATATCGGTATAAAAGCCGTACAATTACTGTATCGCTTAGGGTATGATGCGGTGATGATCGAACACCCTGAAAGTGCCCGTGCATGGCTCTCTAAAGGCCTGTTGCGTAAAGCCAGAACATTTGCAGAGCAGAACGTACGCATCTTCAGTGAAGTGATCAATGACAATGTTCCTTTGTTAGGGATAGAGCCTTCAGCCATTTTAAGTTTCAGAGATGAATATCCTGATCTGGTAAGAGAAGAACTAAGAGCAACTGCGAAGGAGTTAGCTAAAAATGTATTCCTGATAGATGAATTCCTGGATAAGGAAGCCGGGAAGGGAAACATCAAAGCCGATCAATTTACAGCTGAAAAGAAACAAATAAAACTGCATGGACATTGCCAGCAAAAAGCATTGTCTTCTGCACTCTATAGTAAGAATATTTTATCACTGCCTGCGCAGTATTCCGTAGAAGTTATTCCTTCCGGATGTTGTGGTATGGCGGGATCATTTGGGTATGAAGAAGAGCATTATGACCTGTCCATGCAGATAGGTGAACTGGTATTATTCCCGGCCGTAAGAAGTGCTGCGGAAGAAACCCTGATTGCGGCACCAGGTACGAGCTGCCGCCACCAGGTGAAAGACGGTACCGGCAAGAAAGCCCTGCATCCAATCGAAATTCTCTTCGACGCATTAAAGTAAAAAGGAGCGCATTTTCTTCAATGCAGGCTACACCCAAATAAAAACGCTTTTGCCGACGGCAAAAGCGTTTTTATTTGGCGATTTTTAATTCAACTTTTTAATAGCCTCCTGCACTTATTATAAATAGTGCGCGCCAGCGAAAAACTCCATCTCTCTACTGATGCCTGCGCAGCGTCACCACTACTACAAGCCAGAAAGTAGCTGATATCTGCACCGTTTTCCCCCCGATCATTTTTATTGCCTTAAAACGTGAGCTTAACTTTCCTTTATCATAACCTTAACTTTTTATTACAACCCTTTTTTTCACCTTAGCACTATCACGGTAGCGGATCAACTGCCAGCGCAGTCCCGACCTGAAGGGATTGCTAATGAAGACGTTTTTAATTCGCTATTCATTTCTAACCAAACAAAGCCTATGTGCAAAAATTTTACGTTCGTTATCCTGTTACTCTGCATCACTATGCTCACCTCTTCCACTTCATTCGCACAGGCCAAAATTGCCTATGTGAATATGCAACAATTAGTTATCAGCATGCCGGAAGCACAAAAAGCATATGATTCACTGCAACATTACCAACAGGCATTAATTAAAGATGGACAGGCATTAGTCATTACATATCAGACCAGGGCCGTTGAATTTGATTCCTTACAGGGAAAATACAGCCCCGCTATCAGAGAAGTGAAGTTGAAAGAACTTGAACAGGCCAAAAACAATATCGACGAATACCGTCAAAGAATGGAACAACAGCTCTCGGCCCGCGAACAGGAACTTACTACTCCCATCGTAGCGAAAGCGAAAAAAGCCATCTCCGACCTGGCAGCAGAGAAAGGCTATGTATGCGTATTAGATAATTCTAAAGATATAGTGATCACTGCTACCTGTGAAGATCTCTTTGCGGCAGCAAAACAAAAGTTAGGCATAAAATAAGCGGTCTTTCGCCATTGATAACCCACCCACACGACAAACGAAACGCGAACTGCTGCTGGTAGTCCCCTCCCTGATCAGGAGGGGAGCTGCTAGCCTTTAACAACAATCAAACGATTAACCACCACAATAAGGATTTTTTTTCCATTAGTTGTCTGAATAAAAAACGGCTGTTTCATTTCTGAAACGGCCGCATTTATTTTGAAACATTCACCAGTCTTAACCCAATAATATATCGTTAAGTTTAACAGATTCCGAATATCGCTCATCGCTCATTCCATTCTTTTTACACGCTCGTTTAACTCCACTTTCCCTTTTCTACAGCTTTATCGTCGATGGTAAATACTTTGCAATCAAATCCTCGTAATAAGGCTTTAATTCAGATATAACCGGCGGTTTCGGACTCTTACTATACAGATCATAAGGATTAAACTTCTTCACCCACTCAAACATCTCTTTATCATGCTTCGTCATCAGGTGCTCATAACTATGCTCCCTATGCTGTGAATAAAAAGAATGATACCTGATCATATACAACGCCGGCTCAGGCAAATAATCCTTCATCATCTGATACAGATACTCATCATGGCCCCAACTCATTGATACATTGTCCAGCCCACAATGAGGACTATAAATACCATACTTGCTATTATACCGTTCATCCCTCGTATCCGGGTTCAATGCAAAAAACTCGGGATACACAATCTTGTCAGAAAATGCACATCCTACCGGGAAAGTATCTCCTACCACTGCCCATTGAGCTTCTCCAAACAAACATAATACCTTCCCCATGTCATGAATAAAACCTGTCAACACAAACCAGTCAGGATGGCCATCCGCACGGATCGCCTCCGCTGTTTGCAGCAGGTGTTGCAACTGATCCAAATCAATGTCAGGATCAGAATCATCCACTAACGTGTTCAGGAACTCCATCGCTCCCCACACCGGCATCTCCTTCCTGTTAAAACGAAGGAAATCTGCCCTTTTCTCCTGCACAAACTCATAAGTCTGATAGGTATGATTCAGGCGGTAGAAATCCCGTACAGTGTCTCTGCCGGGGTTCTCATAATTACGAAACTCTTCCTTGGCTTTGGCTGGTTCACCTGCATCCGGATAGCGCAGGAGTACATCATCTTCCCATTGTTCAATACTCTGCAGTGGGCGTAGCTCCTCACCGGAGAAATCATGTGCTTTCATACGTGTAGTTTTAAATAAAAGAGTGGAATCAGACTTGACAACCTTAATTTACAAATTTCAATCGATTTCAACAAATATTTTCACCCAAAATCATCTCATTTTGAGCCACTTTTAAGCTTTTTTCAAAAAAACCGTCCCAAAAAATATTTTATCAAAATATGGAAAACACAGATATAGATAAGACCGCCAATTCCTCTATCAAAAATTAAACAGTATATAGCCTTCCTCTTCGGCCACATATAAAAAGCAAATAGGCAAACCTGCTAAGATTTGCCTATTTATTATACTATATTATTTATTACTTACCAGAATACCGTATACAATGCCGTCAAAATACCCATAATAATCACCGACCCCACCACAAACCCCGGTGTTGGCTTATACATCTTCCTATCCACTATAATCACCGGCTGATAAAGCTTACTATTCTCCACCATCAACGTCATCACCACCATAATCACTATCAACAATCCAAACACAATACTCATCCTATCCAAAAACGGAAAATCCGGGAAAGCCCCACCCGTCCACACAGGCAAAAACTTCAACACCACGGACAACGGAATCGTCAATAACGCTCCGGCCATCGCGGCGTTCGTCGTAGTCCGCTTCCACCACAAACCTAACAGGAAAATCGCCAATACCCCTGGTGCAATAAACCCTACATACTCCTGTATAAACTGATACGCCTGATCCAAGGTCCTTAGCGCCGGCGCTACCACCGCCGCTATCACCATCGCTACAACCACTACATATCTCCCTACTCTCACCAGCTGCTTCTCCGTGGCCGTCTTATTAAAATACTTATGATAAATATCCAGTGAGAAAATCGTTGAAATACTATTCGCCTTACCCGCCAAAGACGCCACTACTGCCGCCGTTAACGCCGCAAACGCCAGTCCTTTCAATCCCGCCGGCAACAAATTCAACAAGGTTGGATAAGCCTGATCCGGCTTCAAAGCCCCTGTTGCATCATGCAGCTCTGCACCAAACACCCCATTCTGATACAACACATACGCCGCAATTCCTGGCAATACAGCAATCACTGGTATCAGCAATTTCAAAAACGCCGCGAACAGGATACCACTCCTCGCTGTCTTCAGATCCGCACCCAGCGTTCGTTGTATAATATACTGATTACATCCCCAATAGTTGAGGTTATTCACCCACATCCCCCCTATCAGCACGGACAATCCCGGGAGATCCTTATAATACGGATGTGTGGACGGGAAGATCATATGGAAATGCGTATCCGCCTTCTCCTTAATCAACGTCAACCCTTTAAAGATATCATCTCCATATCCAAAATGCCTGCTCACCATATGCAGCGCCAGATATGTCGTTGCCAGCCCACCCACGATCAGCACAATCACCTGTATCACATCGGTATACCCAATCACCTTCATACCGCCCAAAGTCACGATCACAGCGAACAATGCCAGGCCGAATATACACCAGTAAAAGTCAATCCCCGAGATCGCAGATATTGCCAACGCACCTAAATAAATTATAGAGGTGAGGTTCACAAATACATACACCAGCAGCCAGAACACAGCCATAATCGTACTCACCGTAGAATTATATCGCTGCAACAAAAACTGTGGCATCGTATAAATCCTGTTTTTCAAATACACCGGAATAAAAAACACCGCAACAATAATCAATGTCGCAGCACTCATCCACTCATACGTGGAAATCGCCAGCCCTAGTGCAAACCCGGAACCAGACATACCAATAAAATGCTCTGCGCTAATGTTGGAGGCAATCAAAGAGGCCCCGATTGCCCACCACGTCAATGACCCTTCCGCCAAAAAGAAGTCTTTGGAACTTGCCATGGCAGACTTCTTGCGTTGATAGATCCAGTAGCCATAACTTGCTACAATCACAAAATAAATAAGGAATACGATATAATCGAGTTGCTGTAAATGCTTCATTACAACTAAGCTGTTTAATTGGCCTTAGGGAAAATTATAACTGGGCAAAGAAAGGAAAATATACGGAATTAATGCAGGCTTTTCAATTTATATTATATTTACCTCATATGCTCGAAGTTGACAAAAAAGACGCCCACTTGCTCGACAGAGCCATTGCCCAGTGGGAAACCGATTCCCTCATCTCCCCCGAACAGGCCCAAAACCTCCGGGGCACCTGGCACATCCGCGCCACGGACTGGCAGGCTATTACCCTCTATATCTTTATAGCCGCCATCTCCTGCGCCCTCATGGCTTTCGGCGCACTGGTACTTGATGAGAAATGGATTGAAGTGCTCCGGCAAAAATTCGCACTTGGAGACGGAATAATCTCTGCGGGTTTCGCTGTACTCACAGTGGTTCTTTGCATTCATGGCTACCGTCGCCAACAACGCTATCCCGTGTACTCACTCAATAGAGAATTATACTGGCTGCTTCCCATTCTTAGTATAGGAGTCAGCGTAGTCTACCTGGGCAAATCGCTGCATTATCTCAATGGTAATTACGGCGCCTTCTGGCTGCTTGCTACCGTCGCTTATGGCGTACTCGGCGTTGGGCTTTCCAGCAGGTTATTATGGTCGGCTACACTCATCTGCCTCATTCCCGCTTACGTAAAACTCACGTATTTCCTCAGTGATGGACAACCTTATTTCTGGGGGATGAATCTTCCCTGCCGGATGGTGTTGCTGGCGATTATCATGATGGGGATTCATGCAATCTTCTATAAAAATAAACATTACAAACGAATAGAAGACATCACCTGGACGGGAGCCTGGCTACTCCTCCTGCTCTCCGGCTGGCTGATCTCCATCTTTGGTAATACTTCAGGATGGGAAGAATGGCAACAGGTACGGCAGGTACACCTGCTCTGGTGGGTAATCGGCTATACGATCCTGTGTGTAGGATCACTTTTATTCGGGATCAAAAAACATGATCCGATGATCCGCGACATGGCCGTATTATTCCTCCTGCTGGACATGTATACACGCTACTTCGAATACCTCTGGGACCGCACCCACAAAGGACTGTTCTTCGCCATACTGGCAGCGTCCTTCTGGTGGATAGGAAAACTACTGGAAAGAAGATTAAAAAAAGGCTGATCGTAATTGATCAGCCTTTTTTATAAATCATAATTACTAATGTGCAATTTCTACTTCCTTCACCTGATACCTGCCCGTATCATAAAAACTCCAGTCATAATTGGCCGTAATCCACGAACGCAGGATCATAATGAACCGCTCCAGTTCCTTGTCCATCACTTCTCCAAATGATGGTACCAGTTTCTCAAGCGCTGTGAACAACTTCACTTCTTCATTATGCATCCGGGCCGTTTCATTCACTGCCTCCTGTATAGACAGGTTGCGCTCATGCTGTAATACCAGTACAAGATTATGTACATCTCCCTGTCTTGCTTCCTTCGCACAGGAGAAGATGTCATTACTCCAGCAAACAATATTGTTACAAGCCAAAACCAATCGCTGAACAATAAAATTTTGTAATATTTCAGCAGGCAGATACACTTTTTCGATAATTTCGATCGCTTCTACATCTGCAAAAAGTGCCCCTGTATAAGGGCGCATGGTAACGTATTCCGCAACCGTAGGAGTTACACCGGCAGCGCGATTTCCGGCTTCCCAATGACAGGAAGTAAAGTACTCTTCCATACTCCTGATGAACCGCAATTGCCAGCCTGGAGAACCCAATGCCTGCATCCGCTCCCAGATATCTGCGAAACTGCGGCCAAGAATACTATCCACTGGCGTATTATTGCGTAAGATCTGCATGAAGCTGTCCGTCACACTTTCCAGGTAGACCGCTTTCTTACCCAGTTGCGCTTCGTCGCACTGGTCATCAAGCATAAAGAGCCAGGTATTGAAGTTGGCGATCACACAAAGCTCATGTAGTTCTGCATAAGGAAAAGCCCTGGCAGCCAGCCACGCAAAACGCGCTTTGTTAAATTTAGCAATGCCTTCCGGTGAATGAACCAAACCGAACCTGGTGACAAATTCCAGGTTTTGGGCGTGCGCAGCTTCTACATGCTGGTTAATAAGTGAGGGGAACGGATACGTAATCCGTGGCAAAATGATTGTTGGCATAATTAAAGAGGATTTAAAGTTGGGCTAAAAACGCATCTGTGGCATTTAAGGGCGTAAAATGAGGATGGGCTTGACCTCCGGTGGCCCGGTGGATCAAACCCTCTAATTTTCATGGTAAAGAAGTCCCTGGTGCTGTCGACTCTGATGACAGCTCCTTTGCTCTATTACTGCATTTTGACAACCTTACTTGCCCAGATGCTCAATTACTTTTGGAAATGCCAGCCTAAACCAGCTGGTAAACTGTGCGGGTTGTTCCTGCAACAACCGGGTTACTGTTTCGACAGGTATAAAACGAAAATCGTTTACTTCCTGTGGGTTCGGGTTAATTGTACCATTATAAGTCCCCACGAGTACGTGGTCGTATTCATGCTCGATAAGGCCATTATCAAAATCAGTACGGTAGGTAAACTGAAACAATTCCGACAATGGGCAGTCAAAGCCCATTTCTTCTAATAAGCGCCTGTGAGCGGCCTGTGTGACTGTCTCTCCCGGCAAAGGGTGACTACAACAGGCATTCGTCCATAATCCACCTGAATGATACTTATCTAGTGCACGCTGATGTAACAGCATCTCACCCGCATCATTGAGAATAAATACAGAAAACGCCCTATGTAATAGTCCTTTCCGATGTGCTTCCATCTTCTCCATTACCCCCGTCACTTCATCCTGTTCGTTAACTAGAATTACCTGTGCTTCCATAATCGTAACAAATATACTAAAACCCGGTTGGCATTATAAACAACTGGCAATTTGAATGCCGAATGACAAGCGTCATGCTTGTGGCGGCGAGTGAATGGTGCTCATGTTTTGTTGTCTTTTAAAGGTTCTAACGATTCTAATAATGGGTGGGGTTTTCAATAGGTGCACCGTTTTTAGGAAGAACGGGCCAGGTTAAAAATATCTGAACTGAATGTACGACATTATTTTGTTCATTTTATCTTAAAATGGAGCAGTGGTAAGCATTACCGAAGCCGGCAATAATTACAATAAATTCCTGCATTCCGTATTAAAACCGCATCCCTCCTTCGTCGGGCCATATCTCAACTTTCCCGTATATTTGCAGACTATGGCAGAAGATTTAAGCATCGTACAGGGAGACAAAGTAGCCCAATATCAATCTATCATTCCGCAAATCAAGGCACTCATCGATGGCGAGCCCGACCTCGTGGCCAACCTCGCAAATACTGTCGCCGCCCTGAAGGAACAATTCAACTGGTTTTGGGTCGGATTTTACCTCGTAAAAGGAGACGAGCTGGTACTCGGCCCCTTCCAGGGTCCCGTAGCCTGCACCCGCATTAAAAAAGGCCGCGGCGTATGCGGCTCCAGCTGGGCTCAGGCCGCTACGCTCATTGTACCCGACGTAGAAAAATTCCCGGGCCACATCGCCTGCTCCAGCCTCTCCAGATCCGAAATCGTACTGCCTGTCATTCGCCATGGTAAAGTGATCGGAGTATTGGACGTAGATAGCGAACAGCTGTCCCGGTTCGACGAAACTGACCAGCAATATCTCGAGGAAATAATCTCCGGCCTGAACTTTGAGGAATAATTTATAATTATGTTTTTCTTTCGTAAAAAACCCGAAAATGTCGATCTAAATCTGCCTTTCCTGGCAGGGATTGGAACTGACATTCACTCACACCTGTTACCCGCCGTAGACGACGGCTCTCAGGACCTCGACACGTCCATAAGCTTTATTGAAACCTTGCATGCTCTCGGTATTCAGAATGTGATCACGACACCTCACGTAATGATGGATCGTTATCCTAACTCTGCCGAAACACTTAGTGAACCTTACCAGCAGGTAAAAAATGCACTGGCCGAAAAGAACATTCCTGTGCAATTTCACCACGCAGCAGAATATTACATGGATGAATTTTTTGAAGAGCTGATGAAATTACCACTCATGACATTGAATGGTGAACTTATCCTTGTGGAAATCTCGTTTATGAGTGCTCCTCCACAGCTCCATCAATGGCTTTTTGAACTCGCAGCGCAAGGCTACCGCCCTGTACTGGCGCATCCGGAAAGGTATAATTACTATCATGCGACACCGGAAGATTACAAGGTGTTTAAACAACGAGGATGTCACTTACAGGTGAACCTGCTCTCGCTCACCGGCTACTATGGCAGACATATTCAGAAATCTGCTGAATGGCTAGTTGAAAACAAACTGATCGATTTCATTGGAACTGACTTACATCACAGTAAACATCTGCAGGCGATCAAGTCCATTGCAAAAGATAAAAAACTGGTGAAACTCCTCGAAACGTATCCGTTTAAAAACAATACGATTCAACTGGTTCCCCAGGTATAAAATATAATATTACTCAGTAATCTGCTAAAACGATTCCTGTCTTAATAAGAAAAGGCCTGTATCAAAAGAAAGATACAGGCCTTTTTTATGTCTTCCACGTTCCCGCCCCCGTAGGGCGATATCACATTCTAAAAAATTTTCAATATCTTTACGCAGGTCTCGCATTTAAAAACCCCATATCTTTTCTGTAAAGCCTCCCAAAGATTGTTATTATTCTATTCCGATCCTAAAACCATTAATTAGATTCAACAACGATTGTTTATTCTCATAACAACCGTATGAGAAAAACCATATACCATGAACGCACCTAATATAGACCCTGGCGTAAATAACGATGTTACCCAGCAAATTCTTTTAGTCACCGGCGATGCAGGCATGACCCGGAAGATCCGTCAATTGCTTACACCGCAGTATACCCTTCTCTGCACCAACACCATCACAGAAGGTATAGAAATGGCGCATCAATATCATCCTGATCTCATCCTTTGCGATGCCATCGTACAGGACGCTACAGGATATCAGTTCCTGATTACACTCCGGAATGATACAGTACTCAAACCTATCCCATTCATTCTTTTTTCCCGTCCGAATATGCAGGCAAACATGCGCAAAGGCATGAACCTTGGTGCAGATGATTACCTGGTAGCACCCTTTACCGGCGAGGAATTACTCAAAAGCATCCACTCCCGTATCAGCAGGTTCCATCACATCAGAGATACGCCCAATTATACAAGGGAAAGGGTCGCCGTACTTGAAGTAAGCACCCTTGCCATCAATGACAGACTGAGTAAAACAGAGGCTAAAATATTAAGTATGATAGCCCGTGGAATGAGCAGCAGAGACATTGCATCCTATAAATGCATCAGTGTACGAACAGTGGACAATCATCGGCATAACATCACTAAGAAATTACAATTATCAGGGCCTAATGCGCTGGTGAAGTTTGCAATTGGATACGCAGGAGCAATGAGATAGTCATACCTGCTTAAATGAGCTGGTTGCATTTTCTACATCGAATTATTTTATTTACCGGAGCAAATGACTGCATTTCCTTTGATGAAATAATTGCCTTGATTGAAACAAGGCAGCTGCTTTACCTCCATTCATTTCGAACAATTCCTTCAATACGATCGCAACACATGCTCCTTTACAATTCCTAACTTTTTCATCCTCGCCTCCAAAGTCGTGGGTTTAATATCCAGCATAACTGCTGCACCCTGTGGGCCTCTGATCTTTCCTTTACATTGTCTCAATGCACGAATGATCACTGTCCTTTCCGAATCTGCCAGCGAAGCCGATACCGGCGGCGCTGCAGGTGGAGATATGTCCGACGATGCTGCCACCTGCCTGCTCAGCGGTGGCCTGATCATAATGTAAGGTTCTGTAGCTGCTATCACAGCCCGCTCTACCAGGTTTTCCAGCTCCCTGATATTCCCCGGCCACCTGTAGGCTAACAATTCAGGTATACATGCGGAGTGAATCCCTTTTATATTTTTCCCATACCGCAATGCAGCACTACCTGCAAAATGCTGTAGCAAAAAAGGAATATCATCCTTCCGCTCCCGCAGTGGCGGTAATAAGATGGGGAATACAAACAAACGGTAATACAGATCTTCCCGAAACCGTCCTCCCGCAATCTCATCCTCCAGATCCCTGTTGGTCGCCGCTATAATGCGCACATCTACTTTAATAGTCTGATTCCCTCCTAACCGTTCTATCTCTTTCTCCTGAATCGCACGTAGCAACTTCGCCTGCAATTCAAGAGGTAACTCACCTATCTCATCCAGGAACAAGGTCCCTTTATCCGCCAGTTCAAACTTGCCAATACGTCGCTGCAAAGCCCCTGTAAATGCCCCCTTCTCATGGCCAAATAATTCCGATTCGATCAGTTGCGGTGGCAATGCCGCACAATTCACCTTGATCATATGCTGGTGCCGTCTAGGCGACGCATTGTGAATCGCTGCAGCAAACAATTCCTTCCCCGTTCCCGTCTCTCCGGTCAATAACACCGTCGCACTGGTTGGCGCAACCTGAGATACTAAATGTAACGCAGGTTGTAAAGCCGTCCCTGCGATCATCCCTGCTTTATTGACCTGCAATGGCAATACGCCCGCCGATTTCTGCCTGTATTCTTCTGTAAGCTGCAACAGTAATACCTGCAGACACGCAGCGGCAATTAAGCCCGCAGATCCGCTTACCACTGCCTGCACAGCCGTGGTAAAAGTCTTCTGTGTATCCGAGAGCAAACAAAGAAATCCTAAATTTTTTTGCAGATAATGTAATGGCTGGATCACAGCCTCTTTTACTCCATTTTTGAATAAAGTGGTCTGGAAAACATCTCTACGATCCGGGGCATTTAGCTCCAACATGTTGGAGGTCGGGTTGGATAAATACGTAACGGGTACCCGTTCCGGCAACTCCGGAAACAGGAAAGTATTGTCAGTATGCTTCCACCAGAAGGCGATCATGCCGTCTGCATCGGCAATGCCGATCAGAATGGAAATAGTATGCACGTACGGTCTGAGTACTGACTGTATAAACGCCATTAATTCCGCCTCACTCCTGATCCCTTTTACAGCACTGTGATCTGGTTGATTGCCCGTATTATCCCTGGGCAGCAACCATTCTAATAACCCGAATAGCTCCATATACCCAACTTTCATTAAACAGATAGCCCTCCATGCCTGGGCACGAAAAGCCTGAACTCCAATATTTCGTACATGCCATTGAATAACTCCAATATTTTGGAGGCAGCATGGTTGTGACAATTACAGTATATAATTGATACACAAACGATTACTCTACTGGCATAGACCTTGAGTCTTTATGGGTCACTTGGGTAGAAAATTGAATGGAGGATAGTTGAGTGTATTCTCACCCTATGGTTAGTGATGCTGTCAAGGTCTCTACAATCATGATTGGGGAATAACTCCTCTCCAGTTGGTTTCTCATAGGGATGGTTAAATTATTGCTATCTCTGGGGCTGTTTTACAAAAACAATACCATACTGTTGTGCTCCACCAGGTGTTTGATTTGCCCTGAACCAGCCATTTTGCTAAAACTCATAATTTCTTTTTACCCCGTTGTGGATGTAAAAGAGACTTAACCGTTGCTTTTGCTTACTAAATTTATTTTATGCTTTATTGAAAAACTAGTAGAGATTATGTCTTTTATCATTGTAACCATTTATGACAATTCCCGATGGGATCGTTACATCCGGAATGCCCATACATTTGATTTTAACCATACCTGGCATTATCATAGTACATTTCCGGGAGAGCCTAGTTTACTGGTTTATGAAGAACGTGATGACTACATCGCATTGCCTGTGGTATTGAATACCCTGGTGGATGGCTGCAGGTCCATTACGGGGTTCGCAGGTCCTGTAGCCAGCAGGAACTTTGCAGCAATGGACAATGGAATACAGGAACGATTTGAAATTGCGTTTTTACAGTACCTCAAAGAAAAGCAGATCACGGATTCGTCAATCCTGCTGCATCCCCTTATACATGCAGCATTCAAGCCGGTACGCACGGGGCGATTACAGCACCATGGCGATAGCCTGCTGATAGACCTGTCATTAGATCCCGATACCCAGCAATTCCTTTATGGCGAAAACTTCGGTAATACGGTATCCCTGCTCCGCCGAAAGGGATACACAGTAAGGCCGGCAGTGTCGACGCATGATGTAGATACCTTTGCAGATATTTATAATAAGAACAGCATGCACCTGCAATCAGGATGTGCCCATTTTGATAAAGCGTGGTTCAGACAGATTCTCAGACCCAGTGGTTTTGAAAGTAAATTGCTCCTCGCCTGCCAGGGTACGCAGATTACAGCGGGGGTATTACTCACTTTTTGTAATGATATGATGCAGCTACATCTGGCGGCTACCCACGAGCATTACTTACAACATTCGCCCTTACACTTATTGTTGGCTGAAGCGGGAAACCTGGGCAGGACTGCAGGTATGCAGTATTTTCATTTGGGAGGAATGGGATGTAAGATGGATGTATTGCTGGCAAGTAAAGCCATTACAGCTGAAACCTATCCCGGTTTCAGCACCTGGCATGTAGCTGAGAAACAGATTCAGAATGCATGGAAGAATGAATACCGGCAACAGCTTTCAATGGCAGTATAAACTTTTACAGCGGTATAAGTTATTTTTAAATAGATGTACAGGAATTTAAATTGAAAAACCAGGTTTGACCTGACCGGTTGAGTGTGTTTTAGTGTTAGCCCTCCTCAGGAGGGCTTTTTTGTGGGGGGATTTGCTCGTATATGGGCAAAAAAAAACGGCCAACCATGAATGGAAAGCCGGTCTTTCATCCATTGTTTGTTAACCCCAGCTGTCGAACTTTTCTGATTCTTGTTAGGCAGCTGGGGCTACCCTTGCAATGTTTGTTATGCAATATTAATGCATTACTCGATACGATTTTGTTAACCCTTGGTTAACGAGAAATTATTCTTTTATTATTTTTGCCATTCGTTCATTTCCATCCCACGTTAATGGGATATTGCAGAGCCCCTTATCCAGCGTCATTTTCGCCATACTTCGTGATCATCCGGTGTCTGTACTCATACACTCAGATATATATACGATTACCCCCGGATACCGGTAAGTACAACTAAATACCCACCGTGATTTCTGCATTTTTTTTGCCGTGAGATCACTGATTTACAAAATACTAATATCGATTAGTGCAGAATTATCTTCAAAAGGAATGGAACTGGGGGAGGGCTGGTGACTTCATTTCTTTACATGCGGCTTGGTAAATCCGTTTAATTCAGAGGAAAGTTTACAACCGGCTCAGTGTATCTTTTTTGTTTAGTGCAGAGGTTTGCAGATTCCTATCTATAATATAAGTCGCCTGCCCGCTCAATAGCGGTTTTATTTCCCCTATCACCATATTCGTCATAATCCCTGCTCCCTGATCATTTAAATGATACTGGTCAGCATAAATAGATGGATCCCGCATAAAAGCCTGTAGCTGACTATTATTTATATATGGCACCTGCTCCTGCGCACAAATATTTTTGGCTACCTCCATAGATTTAGGACAATTGCTCATATCGAGGTATACAGGAGAGGTAATGACCACCAGTTTACATCCTACCTTTTTTACATCCCTGATCAGGGATTTCAGACAGTTGATCTTTAAGGTATCCAAAGGTAACCTGGACTTCGGATTGTCTGCCATCTCCAGCGTTCCTTTATACTCTTTAAAGAGCGGCATGTAACCCAGCTCTGTCTTCTCTGCCGCAGATGGCCTCAGCCTGTCACCAATGATCTTTATAATCGTAGAATTATACTGGTAGAGCGATGATTTTACCTTTACCCATTCATAATTGCTTCTCAGGTTCAGAATCGGCTGCATTTCAGGATGTGTGTCGTAATAAGGTGTTAAGAAAGACAGTTTAGAATAGTCATTCTCATCCTCTGCAAATTCATCGGTGGTTAGATCCAGGAGTATCAGCTTTGGAGTCGTTCTTGCCAATATACATTTCAGCACCGCATAGGAATAAAAAATTCCCTCCCCATCACGGCCTGCATTAAAACAAGTGAGGTGCAAACTGTCCTGTATCAATGAGGATTTATAATGGTGGCTGGCCCTGGATGATCCCAAAATGAAAACATCGTCCTTTGCTTCATTGACTACATAGGTGCAGGCTTTAGTAGCACCCCCATTTATTTTCAGGTAATTATATTTCAATACCTTTCCCAATCCTATATCCAGCAGGATCATAAGTACTATAAACAGGATAACTCTTATACTTAAAGCTTTCCAGGATGTAGATTGCATAATCTTGGATTAAAATTGAAAGTAGATAAACTGGCCGCCGTCAAAAACGCCAAACAATAAGATGTACACGATACCCACTGCATAGGAAGCATATTTTACATATACACTTGAATGCTGCAGTAAAGGCACTTCCCGTGATGAATACTCCATATAAAGTTCCACAAGGAATAACAACGCAATACCAGAGAATGCATAAAGCATGGTAAGTATCAGACTGCCATTCAAAGACAGCGGTCCTAATTCTGTAAAGATCTTCTTCACTATAAGGAACGCATCAGTCACCGTATTTGCCCTAAAAAAAATCCAGGCAAACGTGACGAGACAAAATGTGGTTACGATCTGTATGATTTTGAAAATGACAGGATTTCTGCTGATCAGGCTCACTCTGTTAAAGGAATCTCTCCATTTCTTTGATACAATTGCAAAGATCAGGTAGAAACCATTCAATGCCCCCCAGATGATATAGGTCCAGTTGGCACCGTGCCACAGGCCACTTACTACAAATACGATGAAGAGATTGAAATACCATCTTGGTACAGGCACCCTGTTACCGCCTAAAGGTATGTATAGATAATCTCTGAACCAGGTTGACAAAGAAATGTGCCAACGCTTCCAGAACATATCAATAGAAGTGGAAAAATAGGGACGTTTGAAATTCGTCATCAGGTCAAAACCCATCACCTGTGCAGCACCGATAGCGATATAAGAATAACCAGCAAAATCACAATAGATCTGAATAGCAAAAAAGAAAGAAGCGAGCAGTAACATGGTTCCATTATTCTCAGGTACATTGTTATAAATCGCATTTACAAATATTGCCACCCTGTCTGCAATTACGACCTTCATGACCAGCCCCCACAACATCTTTCTTAAACCATTTTCTATCAGAATTGCATCAGGCGAATGCTTTTCATAAAACTGATGCAAAATATTCTGTGGCCGCTCAATCGGACCTGCTACCAGCTGTGGATAAAACATGACATACAACGCATAAATACCCAGATGCCGCTCTGCCTTTTGATTGCCTCTGTACACTTCAATGGTATAACTCATTGCCTGAAATGTATGAAAGGACAATCCTATCGGAAGGATCATATTTAATATGGGTAATCCATGTGCTGTAATATGCAGCTGGTTTAGCAGCTCGTTGATATTGTTCGTGAAAAAATTGTAGTATTTGAAAATCGCCAGTACACCAACATTTGCAATGATACTTGTGGTTAGAAAAAGTTTCCGTTTGCCTCCCTGCGAGTTTTCTATTGCAATACCTGCACAATAATCAATCAGAATGGTGAAGAAAAGTATTAGAATGTAAATAGGAATGAATGCTGCATAAAAAACACAACTGGCCAATAATAGATGAAACCATCTAAACTTATGCGGCAGTAAAAAATAGATAATCGTAACAAGTGGAAAAAAGACCAGGAACTGAAACGAGTTAAAAAGCATAATAAAGCTTTTGGTACAGTTAAAAAGACCCAATAGTCTTCATAGCATTGGGGCCAGGCAAAAATATATATTTTGGCATATTCTGCCAAAACTTCTGCCAGCCCATCGATTAGCTGATCTTTCTTACCATGAACCCGATCCGTCATTTCCCGATTGGAACTAAAATTCCCATTATCACCTCCCTCATTACTAAAATCCCGGCCATCAACACAATCCCGTCTCACCTCACCAATACCAGGGTCCCGGTCTGCTTCATATCCTGCCCATGACTGTCCGTATAAGTGACCATATATACATAATGCCCCGCCGGCATTATATCCCCTTTAAACATGCCATCCCAGCCAGTATCCGGATTTCTGCTTTCAAAGACCAACTGACCCCATCTGCCATACACCGCCAGTCTGAATGCAGACACATCATCATGTACCACCGCCCTGAACAGATCATTCTTTCCATCTCCATTTGGACTAAAAGCCGTAGGCAGGTACAGCGCACAATCACGTGCTTCCCTGGAAATCATTCCCTCCCCTTCCACGTAACACTGGTTGTCATCCGTCACCCTAAACCTGTATTCACCGTCATTCAACCCCCTGAACACACTATCCATTTGCACCGTCCCACTCCCTATTATTTCATAAGTATATGCCGGTGAACCACCGCTCACACTCACTGCAATCGATCCATTCTGCACCGTATTGCACGAAATATTCTTTGCAGTGACCGCCATTATTTTCAGTTCATTAGGTTCTGTAATTGACAGGTTACTAACCTCCACCAGACAATTCGCCGCATCCCGTACCCGTACATTATAAGTCCCCGCCGAAAGAGCGGTAAAATTATTATTATAAACAAAGCCAGTGTGCTCATCTATACTAAATGCATATGGCGCCTTCCCCCCTGAAGCAGACATATAAATAGCACCATTATTAGAATTATAACAACTGTTATTAATCAAAGTTGCTGTCGCCTTTACTTCATACTCACCAATTACCACCTCCTGCTCAGCACTTGTACCGTTAGCACCCGTCACCTTCACAGTATACTTCCCCGATGCCAGGTGTGATACCGTGGCATCACTGTAGCTACCGGGACTCCAATCATACGTATATGGGCCTTCTCCTCCCATCACCCTCACTATTGCAGAACCATTATTAAAGCTCCTGCAGGCATTGCTGACAGATACTTCGATCTGAGGCACCTCTTTTATCGTGGATGACAAATTATCTACGAGCACATCTGAATAAGAAGAAGAATCACAGTTACCATCTATATAAGGGCTGAACAATAAATAATCACAATCTTTTTTTGGCCTGATAGTAATTACCTTTCTCTGCCATTCTGTATTATAGAACACACCGGAGGTCCACAGCGTATCTTCCTTGCTGTTGATACCATTCCCTCCGTAGATTCCAAGCGAGCCGAAGCAAATTTTTGAATAATAAAACGGCGCATATGCCATATCGAAACTAAACGTGTAAATCCTTCCTGCTTTTAGTGGAGTCGATAACTTCTGCCCATAGGTTTCATCCCATGAACTTCCATGCATAGCACCAACATAGGTAGTCCCATCAGAAGCAATTTTATCAACTCCATAGATACCAGGTTGAGTATCCGGAGACTTACTCCCAATCTGCCATTCAGCAGGTACTAATGCCTTATCTACAAGCCCTTCAAATGAAGGGTTTCGGATTTCGATATCCTGTGCAGTTAAGGTTTTGCATAAAGGACAAATAATGGTTAAAATTAAAATTGCACGAATAAATAAACAATACACATTACGTACAGATGCTGGGCTCTGAGTTTGTGTTCTCATAGGATAATTAAAAAATAGTTGTTCACTCAATTAATGGATTCACGACCATTAAAGGGAAATAGTTTACATAGGATGAATGATGACAACCTAAATATATAGTAAATTTCTAATTATTAAAATTTAAAATATTAAAATCAATAAAAAATAAAGACTTGTTAACTTCTTAATACGATAAAAGGGGCTCTTCATTACCTGAAGAAGCCCCTTTTATTATATGAATATGCTATTTTAATCGAACAGATTGCACACAATATTCGTTACCCGCTCCAGGTCTGCACGGGTTAAATTCGACCCACTAGGCAAACATAAGCCTGTATTAAATAACCTTTCTGAGTTACCGTTTACATATGCCGGTGCACCTGTAAACACAGGTTGTAAATGCATAGGTTTCCAAAGCGGTCTCGACTCTATATTATCTGCATCCAATGCCAGTCTGATCTGTTCTCTTGTAACACCTTTACTTACCGTTGGGTCGATTACAAGCGTAGTCAGCCAGAAGTTACTGAACGCACCCTCCACTTCCTCCAGAAAACTGATACCAGGAAGCTGACCAAGCGTTTCACTATAATATGCTTTATTTGCCCTGCGCTGTTGCACACGTTCATTGAGTACTTTCAGCTGGCCGCGCCCGATACCTGCACAGATATTGCTCATTCTATAATTATATCCCACATGACTATGCTGATAATGAGGCGCGTTATCTCTCGCCTGTGTAGCGAGGAAACGCGCCTGTTTGATAGCGTTCTCGTTATTACTGATCAGTGCGCCACCACCGCTTGTAGTGATGATCTTATTACCATTAAAACTCAAAATACCAAAATCACCCATCGCACCACATGCCGTTCCTTTATAAGAAGAACCCAGTGCTTCCGCAGCATCTTCGATCAGGGAGATTTCGTATTTACGTGCGATGGAGATGATCTCATCCATCTTTGCAGGCATCCCATACAGGTGCACCACAATAATAGCTTTTGGCTTTTTACCTTTCTTTATTCTGTCCAGAATGGCTTCTTCCAGTAATGCAGGATCCATATTCCAGGTATCCTTTTCACTATCCACAAAAACCGGTACCGCTCCTACATACATAATAGGGTTGGCTGATGCTGAAAATGTCATACTCTGACAAATTACTTCATCTTCTCTGCCTACATTCGCCAGTATCAATGCAAGGTGCAGTGCAGCTGTTCCTGAGGATAATGCAGCCACATGCTTTACGCCTGTAACACCCGACAGCTCTGCTTCGAATCCATCTACATTAGGCCCTAACGGGGCAATCCAGTTCGCAGCAAATGCCTCATTTACAAAGTTCAGCTCCTCTCCGCCCATATGTGGAGATGAAAGCCAGATTTTTGTGTTCATTATTTCTGATTAAAATTATTGTCGTGTCATTTCCTTTCCGGGATTACCAATCACCACAGCGTTTTCCGGCACATCTCTGATCACCACAGATCCTGCACCTATTGTTGCCCATCTGCCAATCACTATACCTGGCTTTATAACAGCTCCTGCGCCAATATGAGCACCTTCGCCAATCGTAACGCCACCACATACCGCAGCATTAGGTGAAATATGTACGTAATCCTCTATTACGCTATCGTGATCTACTGATGCATTGGTATTGATAATACAATGCCTGCCTATGACAGCATCTGCATTGATGGTCACTCCTGCCATCACGACTGCTCCTTCTCCAAGTACAGCCCTTTCGGATACAGAAGCCGCAGGATGAATACCTTTTATAAATGGAACGCTCAATTTCTCTGCAATCTGCTTGCGGAGATAATTGTTCCCAAGGGCAATCAGCATTCCGCTAATTTTGCTGTCCCATTCCGGGGTATACCGGTGTACTTTATACTCCCACAATGCATGCAACTCCTGATTATCATCAAACAATCCGGCGGCTTTAGTGCCCTGGTGTTCCAGGATCTCTATTATTACTTTGGCATGGCCGCTGGCTCCGTACAAATAAATCATGGTTGTGTATTTTAATTGCCTGTGAATCTTTCAGCCGTAGCTACATTGGCAGCATTGATACCTTCCGATTTTGCAACTTTGGCAAGGGTGAGGTACAAAATCTTCAAATCAAGCCCGGCGCTGATATGGTCTACATAATATACGTCGTAAGAGAATTTTTGTTGCCAGCTGATGGCATTTCTTCCATTCACCTGAGCCCATCCTGTAATACCTGGCCTTACATCATGTCTTCTGGCCTGTTCTTCATTGTATAAGGGCAGGTACTCGGGTAGCAGGGGACGAGGTCCTATCAGACTCATATCCCCTATTATTACGTTCAGAAGCTGTGGCAGTTCATCCAGTGATGTCTTTCGTACAAATTTCCCAACAGGTGTTAATCGTTTAGCATCCGACAATAAATTCCCCTCCGCGTCTTTTCTATCATTCATTGTCTTAAACTTCACCACTTTAAATAGTTTCCCATTCTTTCCAGGACGCCACTGGAAGAAGAAAGGTGTACCTCCGTTAAAGATGGCCAATAGGATGGTCATTACGATAAATACAGGGAAAAATATGATGAAAGCGATCGTCGCCACAATTAAATCAATCCACCGCTTTACATATGCACTATAAAATTTACCGGACATTACTGTTTATATATTTTACTCTGATAAGGCTGTAATTATTTTATCTCTGGCTGCATCTGCCTGCGATGCATCACCAGGTGCTCCTAATACAGCTGCTGCCAGTGCTTTTGCCTTTGCTGCACCTACTTTTTTTGCATACAACTGCAACAATTCATAATCCTCTACTCCCATCATAAATCCTTCCCAACGGCGGGATGATACGATGTCATTGCCATCAACATATATTACTGAATAATTAGTTGACGCGCCCATATAACGTGTTTTAAGCACATTATTAAAATTGTTGGCATCTTTTGAATCAGCATACGCCCAAAATCCAACGCCCTTATACCCTTCTACATAAGCCTTCCAGGCCTTCAAACGGTAATAATTGTAAGGACTCAGGAGTTCTGAATTTCCCTGCGTATTATACATCCATGATTTGTCTGCCGCGGTCTGTAAACTTGGAATATAGTCCTCATATACCTGCATCACATCCATATATTGATTTAATTGTTCAACAGTACCTTTTGATAGTTTACCAACAGTCATATACAATTTAATACCGGGTATTGCACTCTTTGCCCATTTTGCAAAAGAGATCAGTTTACCTGCATCTTCTTCTTTTATCTCATCATATGGATATACATATACATCCTTCATATCCCATCCCCCCTGTATAATTACCTTACTTGCATTCTGGTACCAGGTTTTGAAATCTGATTTCCAACCGTCGGACATATAATCATTCTTTTTACAATACTTCATGTTGTCCGGCGAAGCAAAGTTCATATATAATAACAGATTCCTGGGCTTATAATTTCCGAAGGCAGCCAAATAATCGCTTAACCCGGTAGCCGTATTACGTGTCATATCTCCAATTGCTGCCGGAGGTACCACCGAAGTATTGATATGATGCTCATATAAATCTTTTACAGCAGCAGCTTTCCTGCTTTGCAACATGGGATAATTCAGATAAGCCCATACATTTGTATTCAATGCAAAATTATTATCATCGAACTTAACATTTGCAATAGTAGTACTTATAGTAACACCCTGGTTCGTTTTTCCATCGCTGACACTAACACTGGTTTTACCGGTCCCTGCCCGCCGCCCGGTTATTTCAGCGAGGAAAAGCCTGGATTCTCCCGCATCAAGTGAAACACCATTATCCGCCTTTTGAAGAGGATCGGCTGTTTGCTGATAGTTCATATGCGAAGCAAGAAATGGTACTGTATATAAAGTAACAGCACTCACACCTGCATCTCCTTTGATATTAATCGTATAATTCACTTTGCCCTGGCTCAGGTTAGTGACAATAAGGCCTACAAAGGAGTGTCCGTTTATGACAGTTTTCACATTGACGTTATCCTGCGAGCGCCTTACAGGTTTATATACTACATTCAATGCATCCCAGGCGTTAAAGAAATTAACTGTAAAATCAGTACCCAACTGTTGTTTCATTTGACTGGCAAACGCTGCACCGGAGGCTACCTTGGCAACGCCTGTTCCCATAGCTGCCATATACTGAAAATTCTTTGCAGAAGCCACCTTTCCTGAAACATCCGACCTGAGCAAATCATCTACCTGTTCATCTACCGGTTTACTGCTGAATGCCATCTTTGCTGAAGATCCTCCTCCGGTATTAAAAACCTGTATTTCATCACAGAAAAAATACGCCCCCTTTAAAATTACCACCAGCTTTATATAGCGACCTTTAACTTTACGGGTCTTCAACTGAAAGCTTTGTACCTTATACTCTCCGGACAGGTTATCTGCACTATTTACCACATCTCCAACATACTGATAACCTGACTTATCGTCAGAGGCAAATACAAAAACATTGGAGGGATAAAAAACGCTGGCTTTATCATTTCTCCCCGTGTTGATCGTCACAGTATTGAATTCCTGAGAACGGCCTAGATCCATTTCAATAGCCACTTTACCTACCTGTTGCCAACCAACGGTCGCCTTGTTATTCCAGAAAAATCCATTCGTAAAGTTTCCGTCCGTCAACGCGCTTTTATCTTCCGGACCAGCTGTATTTTTGTAATTAGGCGCAGTGCTCAGCGTATAAGGCTTGTTCAGCGCCAGATCCTTTTGTCCGTTCGCACGATTACACGCAATCACAACGATCATAAATACTGAGAAAATTGAAAAACATAATTTTGTCCTGTTCATCCTGTTGATTTTAGAATGTCAATAATCTTAAATCGCCATTAACACTTCCTGGTATCTTGCAGCTGCAATTTCCAGGGAATATTGTTCGTTGGCAAGTTTAATTGCATTTTCACATTGCTTCGCAAGGGTTGACTGATCATTCAGATAATTGGACAATGCAGTTGCTGCTTCTTTGATGGTCATTTCCGGATACAATACAATACCCACTTTATGTTCGTTGATTGCTGTTGCCTGCCATCCTTCGTAATTAATCAGAATAGGCTTGCCGGCGGCAAGGCAATCGAAAAACTTATTAGCCGAGTTGGCCCACAGCTCCCTTACAGGTATCACAAAAGAGCTGCCAATTGTAGACTCACTGTATAAACGGGGTAACATATTTTTCGGCACAGGATCCAGAAAAAACACTTGTTTACCCAGTACCAGCCGCTCTGCTGCATACCGTAGAAGTTCGTCCTTTTCCATGCCATCCCCCAATATCAGATATGCGATATCAGGATCTGTTTTAGCTGTTTCAGCAGCTAATTCTAACATATATTTAACTCCATTTACCATCCCCAGAGTGCCCGCATACAACACTACTTTTTTTGACTGGGTATACTTAGATACAATGGAGGGACCAGGAGTAACATTAGAAAACCTGTTAATCTCAGAAATATTATATATAACAGTCACCTTATTTGCATCTGTTCCGGTTCTATTTACAATAGAGGTTTTCATATCTCCCGATAATGCCACAATATGAGCTGCCTTTCTGTATACATATTTCTCAAAAGCATTCAATATCTTAATCAATTGTCTGTTTTTGATAATACCCATTGCAATGGGTACCTCCGGCCAGACATCCCTCGCTTCAAAAATAAACGGTGTACGGTGCCACCATTTTTTGACCAGTGCAGGTACCACGATACTTAATGGGGTGGAGCTTGCCAATACTACATCCCCTTTCACTTTCAACACACGTCTGCAGGCATAAAGGAAAAATTTCAGGAATGCAAAAATACGTTTTGCAAAACTCAGCTTATTGTTATACTCCTGCTTTAATACATGCAATTCTATTCCCTCATAGTCTATAACCGTCCAGGTGCCAGTCAATTCCAGATTTTTCAGAAAAGCACTGGATGTGATCATTATCACTTTATGGCCCTGTTCTAAGAATTTCTTCGATAGGTCATATGAACGGGTTCCCCCTGACATAGATGGGATGGCAAAATATTGGTGTAAATAAATTATTCTCTTAACCACTTAAAAAGCTGATTTTGCTATTTCGTTGTAAATTCTCTCCAGTTTTCCCATATTGGTGCTGCGATTTCCTTCCTTTACCACATATTTCTGGTTCTCGGCAACTATTTCAGGAACCCTTTCAAAAAATTCGTTCCTGAGATATATCAATTGTTCGGCCAATTTTTCAGAATTTCCCACAGGGAAGAACAAAGCAGACTTTTTATCTTCCAGAATGGCACTGTTAGCAGCAATATCCGTCACTACTGGGAATAAACCTGCAGCCATGGCCTCCAGCAAACTTAGACTCGTACCATCTGATTTTGAGGAGGATATATAAATGCCGGACAAATCGAACACACGCAATTGCGCTGTATTTTCTATCTGCCCATAAAATGTAACCTGATTGCCCAAATTATTTTCCCGTACAAAAATTTCTGCTGCCTCTTTCCCGGGACCACCTCCCACAAAATGCATCTCAAAAGGCACCTGCTTCTCCTTTAGAATTAATAAAGCCTTAAGAATGGTTATGTGATCATATACAGGCTCAAATCGTCTGTTACAGACCATCTTTAAGGCCCGGTCAGTTGTATGATGGTCCCTGAATGTTTCGTAATTAATCCCTACGTTAATATTATATACTTTCTTTTCAGGAATTCCAAGTTGCAACACCTTAGTATACAGTTCCTTAGACACCACATTGACTACCGCTGCCCTACCCAGTATTCTTTTGAGTAAAAACCGCCACACAAACGATTTTACGCTCGCATTAATATCGCTTCCATGTGCAGTCACCACCGTATGTGGATGGTTGATCACAAAAGCTGCCAGGCCTGCGCTGGTCACATAATGTGCATGAATAATATCCGGTTCCAGGGATTTTACAACCTTTCTGGCCCTCAATGCTGCTATGATGTACTTGTATTTATTTGACTTCACATCATATGCTGCTCCTGTCCATGCGTTATGCACAGGCACATTTCTTTCAGGAGAAGGACTTAAGGCAATAAAGTGCACCTCGTGGCCCTGCTGCCTGCAGTAATCGATATACGGCTGTATATGGGTAAAAGTACCCGCAGATAAAAAACAGATTTTCATCAAATCACTTATTTGGTCAGTAAGTCCAGGTATTTATTCAGGAACACAGACTTATCAAATTCAGATCGGGCAAACGCAAGATTTTCATTTCCCATTTTCTCCACTGCATCCGGGGTCAGGTCAATAAACCTGTTTATTGCAGCAACAATATCTTCTACATTATTGGGATCAAACAAAAATCCATTCACTCCTTCCTGTATCAATCGTGGATTATCACAGACATTACTTGCCAGTACCGGCTTTGCACAAGCCATAGCTTCACATATAACATTGGGGCAGCCTTCATAAAATGAAGGAAGGCAAACTACACTTGCTTCATTAAAAATCCGGCACATATCTTTGCTGGGCCCTTCCAGAAAAACAACATCTTCCAGCTTGTTTTCCTTTACATAGTCAGCTGCCTCCAGGTACTTGGCTCCATTCATGGCTACACCATCCTTCAGCATTTTATTACCGTGCCAACGTAATGTGACCTTACGGCCTGCCTGTTTTTTCTTTATTTCGTGGATCGCTTTTATGAGGTTAACCGGATTCTTTAATTTTGAATAACTCGCTGCCACTACAATTTTCACCTCGCCATCGCCATCAGTTGTTTTTACCCGCATCGGCTGAAATCGTTCAAAGTCTACTGCATTCACGATCGTTTTTACTTTATTCTTCAACCATGGTGCATGGTTCACTACATAATCAGACAGGTCATAACTGTTCGTCACTACCACATCAGCCAGCCTGTGAAATTGGAAACGGACCTGGTCTCTTTTGGAAATTTTACCAATCTTGCCGGTACGTTCCGATACGATCAGGCGCCATTTCCTGAAAGGAAACGATGCCAGCTCTGATATAAGATTGGGATTGTCAAGGAATGCAATCACATGATCCGGCTTCGCCCGCTTAATGGCCACCAGGAAATTGTAGGTCCTGGTAAAAAGATTGTTCCACTTTACCCGTTCTATACGGATCTTATATTTGTCAGTAACCTCTTTATAAAAATTGTCATCCAGATAAGTGATAAATTCCACAGTGTGCCCGTTGTTGATCAACAGCTCAGCCAATAACATAATCTGTCGCTGTGCCCCACCGGACCCCAATCCATCAATACATAAAACAATTTTCATATCAAATACTCAAATTTTAATTTAATTGCTGCACAGTCACCATTGAAACCTGTTGCTGCTTAGTATGCATATTCAGATAGGCAATCATGGTGAAAAATAATAGCCAGAACAGCTTCTCTGCCAGCAACACAATCGCAAATGAACTTACTAACACCATCAGGCAAAAAAAACAGGTCCAGATGATATTGCTTCGCTTATGGATGTTCGACTTATATGCCATGACCACCAGTTGAACTAATCCGGCGTGGAACAGTATAAAACCAACGATTCCAGTATTTACCAGCGACTCAATCATATTGTTATGAGTATAATAACCATATCCACCCACAAACAGGAAAGCACCATAGCCCCAACCCAAAAATGGTTTCTGCATCCACATTTCCCATCCCTTTATGGCCAGGTTATACCGAAGCATATCGGAATCACTATAACTCCTATTTCCGTTAAATACATCCTGCAAATACTTAAAACGCGCAAATGCCTCGGAATTATCTACCATAAAATTGGAGATAAAATATCCGGATAGAGAAACAATAACGATCGAGATAAATACCAATGCCGTAGTATTTTTAATAACCCTGATATAGAAAATCAGATACAATATATTGATCAGATACATTAGCAGCCCCATTTTTGAACCACTCATCATCACCTCATAGGCAGAAATCACGACGAACACTAATACGATATTTTTCCACGTTCTGGAATACAAAGGGTACCGTTGCAGTATGAAAGAGATACAAAAGTTGATCATCAGGGCAAACAGGTTCGCGTTTCCCAGTGTTCCGTAAAAACGGGATGTATTACCAAATTCATCTATCGGCGGCGATACAATATTCATTATATAACCAACTAATAAACCGATGGATATACCCAGCAGGATCATATCAAATGCCCTGATGTTATCTACTATCCGAAGCAGGATATAAGACAATACGTAAATCATCATGATATTAATGATAGATTCTCCAGGCAGATCATATGCAAGGAATGCAAAGGAGATAAGACTATATATAGAAAAGTAAAGCAGACATAACAAACCCCAGTTAAATGGTAATTTCCGTCCAGCTTTATTCAAATGGACTGTCTGGATGAAATACTCCACCATCAACAGACCTGCAAATACTTTCGGTATGATTGTCAGCGCCTCGTAGTTAAAACACACGATCGCTGTACAGGCATATAAGAACAATAAAATGTTGGTACGACCCATTACAATACTTTATCTTTTATCCAATGTTTAAACCACATTTGAAAACATAAGATTCGCCAGATTCTATCTGCATCCGCACGCCTCTTCTTTTCCCGAAAGCGACGGCGTAATTTTTTTATTTCCCCATAATCAAATACACCGCTTGCTAGGATTTCCTGCTCACTTAAATAAGTGTCACAGAATACAGCCAGCTCATTCAGCAACCAGTGCTGAATAGGAACGGCAAAACCACGCTTGGGCCTGTCCAGCAATTCCTTTGGCAACATCGTATAATCGATCTCCTTAAGAAGATACTTGGGAATATTATTTTTGAACTTGTTGCTGGCCGGAATGCGTGCCACAAATTCATACAACCTGTGATCCAGTAGCGGCTCTCTCCCCTCCAGGCTGTGTGCCATGGTCGCCCGGTCCACCTTTACGAGGATATCATCCAGCATATATGTCTTTACATCCGTCGATTGCATTTTCTCAATTTCACTATTCTCCGCAGCCAGGCTCCCGGTTACATCAAAGGAGGTCTCTATTTTTTTGTACTTCCCTTTCAGGAGTTTCTTCAGCTCGTAATTGCTGAACAGGCGATAATCGATTTTTTTTAGGAAAGAAGCACTTCTGTCTTTTGCATATACAATCTCCTGTGCTCTTTCCAGTATCGCATCCTTGTCATACCTTCCCTGCATACGACGATAACTACGCATCAGACCCAGGCTCCACCCGATTGGATAACGTAATATACCCGGTGTTTTACGTAGCATATTGTACAGTCCTCCTCTTGAGAAATACTTTGTATAACCACCAAAAATCTCATCACCACCATCAGCAGATAAAGCCACCGTTACATGTGAACGTACCTTCTGGCTCAACAGCATGGTTGGAATAGCAGATGAATCTGCAAATGGCTCATCGTAGTAAACAGGCAACTGCGGAATAATATCCAATGCCTCTTTCTCCGTACAGATGTACTCATAGTGTTCCGTATTCAGCAGTTCCGAGACTTCCTTTGCGATCTTCGCTTCATTGTAAGCTTCATTGTCAAACCCAATGGTAAACGTCTTTAGCTTGTACCCCAGTTGCTTGGTTAGCATGGCTGTAACCAGGGAACTATCAATACCACCACTCAGAAACACCCCAACAGGTACATCGGCGACCATGCGGTAATTAAAAGCAGACTTCAACAATTCGACCGTCTCTGCTGTGATCTCTGCTTCTGATTTATTATGAAATTTCTCTTTATTAAATGCTGCCAGTGGTTCCCAGTACGTCACCTCTTTCACTACCTTCCCCTTCTCTACATCATATTGCAGAATATGACCAGGCACTACTTTGCGTACATGGGTAAAAATAGAATGCGGTGTTGGAATATATCCGTATTTCAGATATAAAGGAATCGCATCCATATTAATATCATTCTTAAACTCCGGATGTTCATAAAATGCCTTGATCTCCGAAGAGAACATAAGTAACTTATCCGATTCAAAAATGAATAATGGCTTTACGCCAAAACGGTCTCTGATAAAGTATACCTGCTTATGTTTACGATCGAACAATACAATCGCAAACATGCCTATGAATTTCGATACTGATTCTACTCCCCATTCCCTGTAAGCATACAGAATCATCTCTGTATCACTGCCGGTTTTAAAGGTATATCCCAGCATTTTCAACTCACTCCGAATCTCATCAAAATTGTAGATCTCTCCATTGAATACCACCACCAGTTCTTCATCGTTGCTAAACATGGGCTGCTTACCCGCATCAGAAAGATCAAGAATAGCCAGTCGGCGATGCCCCAAAAACACCTGCTCATCTTCAGTCCCCCAATGACTATTGCTGTCAGGTCCACGGTGTGCAAGCACCTCCAGCATCCTTTCCATGACACCTTCATTGTAGGTCAATGCTGTTTTATGTATATATCCGGCGATCCCGCACATGAGTTATTTTTTTAAATCCGCAACTATGGAAAGTCCTTTATAAAAAAAGATCAGCATTTGTGTGGCAAATGACAACCACGCCAATCCTGTCACAGAAAAATAGTAAATTACCGGCACCACCAGCACCAGGTTCATTATTGCAGAATAAGTAACTGCACGAAGCAATACCTTATTCATATTCTGGATAGCCAGCATATTTGTAAAGAATGCCCCAAAAGGATAAAGGATCACACTTAATACAAATATCCGTAATACAGCCAGTACAACTGCATCCTCATGCCCAACTACGAGCTTAACGATGAAAGGGGATCCTATAAATACCCCTACGCCTACTGCTGTACAAACTGATAATAATATGAAAAAGATCTTCTTTGATTCCCTGATATAAGCAGTTATTGACTCCTTGTACAGCCGTGCCTGCATAGGAAAAAAGACCTGTGTAAAGGGAGTCGATACATTGTACAATCCTCTGAACACCTTGTCCGCTGCAGAATACTGACCTACCACAAATGGTGCCTTAAAGTAAGCCAGCACCAATACATTTGTAGATGAATACAAGGTAACAAACACCCTGGATAAAAAGATCCGCCAGCTTTCTGTAAGATCGGCCTTTACATCCTGCCAGCTGGGGGCAAATAAACTTAGCTTATATTTATAATATACCGGTATAACGGCTACGATACCTCCCACCAGAAATCCAATTGAATTAAACATGAACACCGTACTCAGCTGGTCTGCGCTCTTGATGAACAAAAAGATACAGCCTGTAAAAAAGATCTTGATACATGCATTGATCATCGTAGCAACCCTCATTTTCCTGATGGCCTGATAAAACCATATCGGAAAAATAGCCTGTCCTACTACTGCAGGAAACGCCAGCAGGTACGCCATAAAATGGTTTCGTACTTCAGAGGCAAATAAAGCAGACAGCAGTAAAACGACAAAAGAAATACCTATCAATAAACCTTTGGATGCCATGATCGTGTTGAACACTTTAGACTGCTCTTCTTCATTCGCAGCCTGGGAGATATTCTTAACACCAGTCACATTAAAACCAAAATCTACCAGTATAAGAAAATATGTAAGAACCGTTTGAATAACTGTATACTCTCCAAATACACTTAACCCAAACACCCTGATGAGATATGGGAATGTAAGCAGAGGCAATACATAATTTGAAGCCTGAAAAAGCGACAAATACAAGAACTCAGAAACTAACTTTTTCAACGATTTAAAATTTACTTTCTAACTGCAATTGCTTTCATACTTACTATATTACCTATAGAATGATCTGAATAGATGTGTCTGGGTAGCTGCAGGTTTAAAGACTGGGTAGAGAGAGCCTATTTCAGGTTATGCCAATACCACGCCACAGCTTCATTCAGCCCATCCTTAAAGGAATAGGCAGGTTGATAGCCCAGCAGTGTTCTTGCCTTGTCGATAGAAGCGAGTGAATGTGGAATATCTCCTTTCCTGTTAGCACCATAGATTACTGACACCTCTCCGATCTTCTCATCGAAAGCGTTCAATTCATACTTGATAGCTTCCGTGAGTTGCGTCAGCGAGGTCTGTTCTCCAAATGCCACATTGTACACCTGGCCAACTGCTGCTTCATCTGATACAAACAGCGCTTTGATATTTGCCTGTATCACGTTGTCGATATATGTAAAGTCGCGGGAGAAATCGCCATCCCCGTTAATGACAGGACTTTCATAACGTATAAACTGGGACACAAATTTTGGGATCACGGCTGCATATGCACCGTCCGGATCCTGTCGTTGTCCGAATACATTAAAGTAACGCAATCCGATCAGAGACATACCATAGGTCTTGCCAAATACATCCGCGTATAGTTCATTCACATACTTGGTCACTGCATATGGAGATAACGGTTTTCCAATCTTGTCTTCTACTTTAGGCAGGCCCGGATGATCGCCGTAAGTGCTGGAGCTGGCCGCATATACGAAGCGTTTGCAATTTTCATCCCGTGTAGCCACCAGCATGTTCAGGAAGCCTGATACATTGACATCATTCGTAGTGACCGGATCATTGATAGAGCGCGGTACGGAGCCTAATGCGGCCTGATGCAACACATAATCAATGCCGCTAACTGCCGCCTTACAATCTCCGGGGTTTCGGATATCACCTTCCAGCAATTCGAAGGAAGGATGATCCATAAATGCACTTAAGTTCTTCCGGTGTCCGGTTAGAAAATTATCTAATACCCTTACTTTTCCTGCACCATGTTTGAGCAGATATTCTACCAGATTGGAACCTATAAATCCCGCTCCGCCTGTTACCAGAAAAGAATGCGCCGAAAGCGGAGCGGGATGATATACTGAATTATACATGAATTTATTAATATTGAATTAAAGTCGGCCGTCTACCATTTGTTTATCCAACACACCCTTTACATCATAAACTACACTGGTATTCTTACACAATCCTTTAATATCCAGGCCATTGAACTGCTTATGAGCAACGGCGGAAACAACCGCATCATAGTCGCAGGTACCATCCAGTTCCTGTACAGAATCCCAGCCATATTCGTGCTTCACTTCTGTTGGATTAGCCCATGGATCGTATACTACGATATCTGTTTCGTACTCTTTTAATGCATTCAATATATCAATTACGCGGGTGTTACGTACATCGGGACAGTTCTCTTTGAAGGTAAAGCCCAGCACAAGGATCTTTGCTCCTTTAACAGGGATGCTTTTCTTTACCATCAGTTTCACCACTTCCATAGCTACATACTGGCCCATGCCATCGTTCAGCCGGCGACCTGCCAAAATGATCTCAGGATGGTAACCCAGCTCCTGTGCTTTCTGTGCCAGGTAGTAAGGATCAACACCAATACAGTGGCCTCCTACTAACCCTGGTTTGAATTTCAGGAAGTTCCATTTTGTAGCAGCTGCATTCAATACATCTTCTGTATCGATGCCCATTCTGTTAAAGATCTTGGCCAGTTCATTCACGAAGGCGATATTGATGTCACGCTGTGAATTCTCGATCACCTTCGCTGCTTCTGCCACCTTGATGGATGCTGCTTTGTAAGTGCCAGCTACAATCACAGAGTTGTAAAGTGCATCTACTTTATCTGCCGCTTCGGGAGTAGAACCTGAAGTAACCTTTAATATTTTTGATACGGTATGTTCCTTGTCTCCAGGATTGATACGCTCGGGAGAATAACCTGCAAAGAAATCAACATTAAATTTCAGACCAGACACTCTTTCCAGCACGGGGACACATTCATCCTCTGTTACACCCGGATATACAGTAGACTCATACACGACAATATCTCCTTTCTTCAATACTTTACCAACAGTTTCGCTAGCCTTATACAATGGAGTCAGATCGGGCCTGTTGTGCTTATCTACAGGAGTAGGCACTGTCACAATGAAGTAATTACATTCACGGATATCCTCTAAACTGGCAGTACAAAGTAACCCTGATTTGGCACTTTTTTCCTTGGTCAACACCTTCAGTAGATCTTCGTTGGATACTTCCAGCGTGAAGTCATTTCCAACATTTAATTCTCCTACTCTTTTCTGATTAATATCGAATCCAATAGTCAGGTATTTTTTGGCAAATTCAACCGCCAGTGGTAATCCGACGTATCCCAATCCAATTACCGCTAATTTTGCGTTAGAGACCATAAAGGGGTATAATTTATATTTTTATTTTTTGGACTTCTGCAATTTGGACATGAATCCCTTGGAATGTTTTTTCTTACCGCCAGCAGTTTCTCCGCTATAACCATATCCGTAGCCATAACCGTAGCCATAGCCATAACCGCTTGCACGATCCATTTTCACATCATTTACAACCAGATTGACTTTGGGCATTTTTCTCTGCAGGTACAGGTCGCGGCTGATTTGTAATTGGGCTTTAAATGTGAAGCCTTGTCGGATGATGTATAGTGTGGCATCGGCATATTTGGCAAGCAATTGTGCATCTGTTACCAGACCTACAGGCGCTGTATCTACGATTACATAATCGAATTGCTCACGCAGATGTGCAAATAACTTTTCCGTTTGATCCAGTAACAATAACTCTGCCGGATTTGGCGGGATAGGACCAGAAGTGATCAGGCTACAGTTCGGGTGAATATCTGAAGGACGAATCAGGTCTTCTAATGTAGTCATCCCAATAGCATAGGTACTGAAACCAGTTTGGTTATTTACCCCCAGATTTATTGAAATTTTTGGCTTTCTAAGATCCATTTCCATCAACATCACTTTCTTGCCGGATAAAGCCAAAATAGCAGCCAGGTTTGTAGCAATAAAAGATTTACCCTCACCACTCATGCTGGAAGTCAGCATAATGACTTTTTCATTCCGGCCAGACAAAACAAATTGCAGATTGGTTCTGATAGCGCGGAACTGCTCGACAAGAGGAAGGGAAGAATTTTCTTTCTTCACCACTACCAGATCTTTATAATCACTATGCCCAATCTCTGCAAGAATCGGTACCGGTGTATTTTCTTTAATATCGTTTTTGTAACCGATTCTGGTGCTTAGAATATCTTTCAGATATAACCACAACGAAGGAATAGCGATCCCAATCAGTAAACCGATCAGGATAACCAGGGAATGCTTAGGTTTAAATGGAATAGGTTCACTCTTCGCAGCATCAATCACACGTGCAATTGCTATGTTGGATGACTTGGAAATAGCAGATTCCTCACGTCTCTTCAGCAGGAACAGGTATAATTCCTGTTTAATGGCCTGCTGTCTGGAGAAATCCAGGAAGATCCTTTCTTTTCCAGGTACCTGATGTATCTGGCTGTTCAATGCAGAAGAACGCGTCTGCAATTCGCGGATGCTTACTTCCACACCACGTTTGTAGGTGCCTATGCTCGTTTGCAGATCTGTTCTTAAACCGGCAATCTGTAAATCTACATTTTTAACTATAGGGTTTGCTTCGGTATTAGACATAAGCAAACGCTCTCTTTCCAATTGCAGCGTATTGTATTTCTCAACCAGCGACATGAAAGTCGGATCCTGTACGATCAGTGCCGTCGGCACGATGCGGGCGCTGTTTTTAGTATCTCTGATATAAGATTCCAGTGACTCGATTACGCTCAGATTTACTTCCTGTTCGGTCAGTTGCTTTGCAAAATCGGTGGTACCGGTGATTAATGCTTTGGATTGCTCGGTAATGTCAGCCAGGTTGTTCTCCTGCTTAAATTGCTGAATGTCCTTTTCAACACCGGTCAATTCACTGCTTACTACTACCAGACGGGTATCGATGAATGAAATGGTGCTATCAGCGATCTTGTTCTTATCTTCTACATTGGCCTGGAGGTACGCATTGATCAGGGAATTGACAATTATCTCACCTTTGGCAGGGATTGAAGAAACTAAGGACATATCAATCACACTCACCTGTTTATTAGGTACGGAGATCGTAAAACTCTTCTGGTAGTCAGCTACCGCTTTATCGATTGAGATGACCTGAATTCCATATTTATGATTAGCATCAACAGGAAATCTCCAGTCACGTTCCAGTACAGCTGTACCTTCGGTCAATTTCAGGGTGTCACCCCACTTACCACTCATCTTGCCGATCCCTTTGCTGGATATCTGGAAAGAATTTTCACCTTTGGTCAAAACCTCATAAGAGTTAGGTATAAGTGTATCCTTTAGGGCAACCCAGCGTAATCTGATAGGCACGTTCCCAAAGATCTCAGCACTTTTTATACGACCATATTCAGTATATGACACATTTAATTTCAGGTCACGCACTACTTTTTCCATCAGTGAGCGGGACTTCAATACTTCCACTTCATTATCAACGTTGTCTTTGTTACTGAACATGGACAACTGGGAGAGGATTTCCTGTCCGGGAAAATCGCCACCTTTCTGATCATCTTTTACAATGATCTTAGCGTTGATTTTATAATCAGGACTAGCATATCTTAAATATGCCATGGCAAAACCAATACCAAGAACAAGCGATAAAGCAAACCAATACCAATTGGTGATTACCTTATCAACAATTCTTCTTATCACTATTTTACTATCTGTACTGTCACTTTTAAATGACTGCCCATTTAAATGACCATTCAGATGTATATTATCGTTGCTATTCATATGCTTATATGAAAAAATTATTCTAGAATTTAATTCTGGATATTGCTATAATCACTACCGACATTACAGAAGCCAGGATTGATACAGTTCTCACCTGTGCCATATCGGTTGAGGTTACCTTAGACTTATGTGGCTCTACATATACTACGTCTCCCTGATGTAAGTAGAAGTAAGGAGAAGCAAACATTTTACTGTCATTCAGGTTAAAACGAACAAATTCCTTTTTCCCGTTATTATCTCTGATTAACAGTACATTCTCTCTTTTGGCGAAAATGGTAAGATCTCCGGCCATTCCGATTGCGTCCAGAATTGTTACTTTTTCATTAGGCATTACATATGCAGAAGGTCTTGCTACTTCACCAAGTACTGTTATTTTAAAGTTCGCAAAACGCACATTCACCACTGGATCTTTATAGAACTGTTCTGCAGCTTTTCTGATTTCATCTCTTACCAGGTCGGTAGTCTGACCAGCCACCATTACTTTTCCGATAATAGGAAGTAAGACATAACCATTTTTATCTACAAGATAACCGTTTGATATATTTGGAGTACTGGCAGGTGCGCCGGGAATAGCGGAAACAGCACTACTGTTGGAGGGGAACATCGAATTGGCTTGATTCAATATGGAAGTAGTGCCGGCATCGAGGGTCTGAATGGTCACCTGCAAAATATCGTCTGGCTGGATTGTTGGAGTTACAAATGAAGCCAGTTGCATGCTTCTCTCTCTGATTGTATCGGGAATATCTTTAAAATATGTAATATTTCTAGGAGTGGAACAAGAGTATAAGCCAACTAAAACAATATATCCTATCCACAGATACTTAATAGGGTTATATTGTGATATCCCTTCCTTTTTAATTAAATTCATTTATTTAAATAATTGTTTAAAAATGACGTTTCCGCTATACGCAAATTTTATGCCTACTAAGATAATAACTACCTAGGATAATTTAATTTTATCTTTATCTAATTGCTCATATGCGGAATTCTTACTAATAAACTCAGGAACTAGTTGCTTCATCAGTGCCACCGTAGGTGTAATATAGTGTTTACTGGCGGATTCTATCAGTTGCTCAATTCTTGCATTCACTTCAGCAAAATCGTACTCTCTGACCTTGGCTATCATTATTTTTTCATGATATGTACTCACCGTGTTCTCAGAATTATTGAGTAGTTCTTCATATAATTTTTCGCCAGGGCGCAGTCCTGTATAGACAATCTGGATATCTTTCCCCGGTTCGTGGCCACTCATCTGGATCATTTTTCTGGCCAGGTGAGCGATTTTTACCGGTTGACCCATGTCGAACACGAAGATCTCACCTCCCTGCCCCATTGCGCCGGCTTCGAGTACAAGCTGGCAAGCTTCAGGGATGGTCATGAAGTAACGGGTGATTTCCGGGTGAGTCACTGTAAGTGGTCCTCCTTTCTCTAGTTGCTGTTTGAATCGTGGAATAACACTCCCATTAGAACCAAGTACATTTCCAAAACGGGTGGTAATGAATCTGGTAGGTGGATGACCGTATACGGGGCCGGCTTTTTTGTATTGTTTGTGCATGTGATGATTAAAAGATTGGGTAAAGATCTCAGCGATTCTTTTGGAAGCGCCCATCACATTGGTTGGGTTGACAGCTTTATCGGTTGATACAGTCACAAATTTCTCAACGCCGAAGTCAGCGGACAGTTCAGCAAGAATTTTGGTCCCTAATACGTTATTAATAACAGCTACAGAAGGGTTCTTTTCCATCATGGGTACGTGCTTATAAGCAGCGGCGTGGTATACCATGGTGGGTTCGTATACTTCGAAAAGCTGTTGCATACGATTTCTATCACATACGTCTGCAATGAAAGGTACGATTGCAACGTTATCAGTAATCATGTCCTGAAGTTCGAGCTCCAGTTCATGCAGGGGAGATTCGGCTTTATCACAGAGGATAAGTACTGAAGGTTCCAGTTTTACGAGCTGGCGTACCAGTTCACTACCAATGGAGCCCGCGGCACCCGTAATCAGAATAGATTTTCTTTTAGCTTCTTTTCTAACCTGCTCATTATTAATCTTAATAATGGAGCGGTCTAGCAGGTCTTCGATTTTGATATCCTGCAGTTGATTAGAGTTCCAACCGGAGGTAATCCACCTGTTTACAGGTAAAACTTTCTGAACTTTAATATTAAGTGCGAGGCAATGATCTACCAGGTTATTCAGTAATTGGGGATCCATGGTTTCCTCGGCAATGAGGAGCAGTTTAATTTTTTCCTGGGAAACCAGCCTTTCCAGTGAAGCCCGGTTAGTACCATAGATTGGCAGTCCTTCAAGGCGTTTTCCTGCCCTGGTGAGCTTATCATCAAGAAAGCCACAGATCCGGATGCTACCCGTAGCGTCTTCACTGATAGCTTTGCGGACCATAAGGCCGGAATAGCCTGCATTATAAATAATCGCTTTAGTCTTATTAATGGTACCGTAGCGGGCATAATAGTTAAATGCCCATTTGACGAATAACCGGTAAGATAAAAGGACTGAAATGTTGATGAAGAAGTTGATGAGGATGATAGACAACGGGAACATTATACCAGTGCCGTAGTGTACAGCAGCGTAGTTCACAGTAAAATAGATTATACTCCCAAAAACCCCCATCCCTGATATCCGGCCTACGTCGGACATGCTTGTATAGCGAACGATGCCCGTGTACGTACGAAAGATCAGTGATGATAAAAGATTAGTACACACCACTACCACCATGATGTCCTTCAGGGGATAGTGGCTAAAATCTTCGAGGTTAAAATTGAACCGAAGCAAAAAGGCAAGGTTCATTGCAACAATAGAACACCCGAGGTCCAATAATAATATCAGCCAGGACGGGGTTATCCAAGATCTCTTAGTCATCGAATTAATTAGATAAGGTTAAAACTGTATCAGTGATTTCAAAATTGTCCCAATCTTCTAATACTTACCCTTATATTACGTTTATGTCCTTCGAGATAAACAGCGTGCAAAATAAATACATAATATTAGATTTTGCGTTAAGAATGAGCATTTAAGATCAGATGTTTTTTTTATTAATATGTTATTTGGTCAATATATTTTTATCCACAATCCGCAAATCATTCACAATTAATCTCTTGCACAGTTTCAACGACGTTCAGTTCGGATAGTTTCAGATAGGAATTAAACTAATTAATTAAAAAAAAACGTATTTATACGTATCCATATTTACAATCTTTTGGGTGTATTTCGATAAAATTCACCGGAAAGGAGGAAGTTTTTATGCACTCCACTTTGAGGTGTTTCGGTTGCCATCTGGATGGTAAAACCTGGTTATTATGTAACGTTTAACCTGAATAGTTTTGTTGGAGGCATAATAAACTCTAAAGACAAATTGTGTCTGAAAAATTAAACAATAAGTTTGATAAGGTGCCATTCTCCACGATTATCGACAGTGATGACTATTCAATCAAACACTATACCAATTCAACCGGTTTATCTCGATGACTTAACAACTTTCGAGGAAGATTGTTTGTCTTTTTTTGAAAAAGAAATAATTGAGGTGATAACAAATAAAGAGCATTATTAATATCAGTAGTATTTCCCACACGGGCGAGTTTACACGTGCCGTTTAACCCGCGTGGGAATATTGGGGATTGAGGATTAATCGTCGTCTCTATGCCATACATAAGATTTTTTGAAGCATTTATAGCAAATGTATCTTCTCAGGGGAAATAGTCCGAGTATATACTTAACGAAAAAGCCTCTTGGAACTCTGTCTTCGAGAGTTCCTCCTTTACACCTGGGACAACGGTGCACTCTTTTGTGGGCAGTACTATGGGGAACTGCAGCTTGATGATTGTGATCCATAACCAAATTAAAAAGTTGTGTACATGTAACCGTACCTGTTAGTTCGGAATAACGACGACATCCGTGCTAATGGTAGTCTTCATTTCAGATGGTTAAAATTCTTCAGGAGGGAAAGAAGTATGTAGATGTAATTATGTTTCGCGGCAAAAGTAATACTATGAATAACATAAAAACAATAATGATTTGTTAATGCGTATTAACGAATGTGCAAAATCCATACTACGTCTACATATAAACGAAATTTCATGTGATAAGAATTATTAATTTTACTCTTCAGATGCACATTTCTATCGGAATACTGTTCCAATCTATAGCTCCGTTTTGAGATTTAGGTGGCATGAGGTGTTGAACCCTTATGCCAATTAATAAACAACAATTATGCAAATTTGGTTGAAATTGATATATAAAATGTTTCGCTATGTGATTATGAGTGATTCTACGTCCATATTGCGTATAAATACGTATCGTGCGGAACTTTTAGTATTTTGCCAATATGAAAGGGCTGAAACTTGATACCAATAGTAAAATTCCCGTTTATCAGCAAATAGTACATTCCATTATGGCAGCCGTGAGGGATGGAATATTGAAGCGCGACCAGCAAATCCCTTCTATAAATGAATTGAGTGAAGAATACCTGTTATCACGCGGAACTGTAGAAAAAGCTTACAATGAACTGAGAGATAAGAAAGTAATTATATCAGTAAAAGGTAAAGGATACTTTATAAATCGTACCGATGTCACTACGCCTTTGCGGGTATTACTCCTATTCAATAAAATAAGCAATTATAAGAAACAGTTGTATAATGCCTTTGTTCATGCATTAGGTGATAATGTATTTGTGGATCTGCATATACATCATCATAGTGTGACCTTGTTTGAAAATTTGATGAATAACAGGATTGGGGATTATGATTATTATGTAATCATGCCTCATATATATGAGCAACCAGAGAAGGTATTGGAGATTATTCAAAGGGTACCTGCGGAACAGTTGATCTTATTGGACAGAGACCTTCCTGGGCTGAAAGGAAAGTATGGAATCGTATATCAAAATTTTGAGAAGGATATATATGCTTCATTGACAGATGCTTTACTACAATTGAAGAAGTATGATCGGTTAGTGTATGTGAATCCGGGGATGACGCCATATCCGGAGGAGATTAAGATGGGATTTCAATACTTCTGCAGGATGAATGATTTTAATTATGCTGTGATTGAAGGCGTGGAATTAGATACGCCGGTCATAAAAGGACAAGCGTATGTGATAATTGAGGAAATGGATCTGGTCAACTTGGTGAAAATTTGCCGCAATCAGGGGTGGGAGATTGGGAAGGATGTGGGGATTGTGAGTTATAATGAGACCTTGTTGAAGGAGGTGTTATTAGATGGTATAACAGTTATTTCTACGGACCATGAGGCGATGGGGAAGATTGCGGCGAGGATGATATTGGAGAAGAAGATGGAGGTAGTGAAGAATGAGTTCAGGCTGATATTGAGGAATTCGTTGTGATGGGATGTGAGTAGCTAATTACTGATTCCTCATGTATTCGCCCAACTGTGAAGCAGTTGTATCATCCGATTGTTGCAATGAATCAATAATTCTTTTGCGCTCGTCTTCTGTCTTGTTCTGGCTCAGTTTCTTCTTTCCCTGCAAGTTACTTACCACTATTTCAAATGCCACAATGCCATTCGCCATCTTATATTTAAAATTCTCCGGCAGGTCATTCCACTGCTTCATATATTCCGGCTCATAATCTTTGATAGTAGCTTCAAGCAGCGACATCACAGCTTCTTTACCGGCAATAATATCCGCCTTTCCATACGCATGTACCGCCAGGTAATTCCAGGTAGGTACAGATTGTACGCTATCATAATTCGATGGAGAAATGTATGCATGCGGTTCGGTAAAGATGATTAAATTCTCCTGTGCCGTAATAGCCTGCCATTGTTTATTAGCTTTCGCCATATGAGCAGTAAGCACTAATTGCGCTCCTCTTATTTCCGCATGAAACGGCAGGTGTGTGGCCACAGGTATTCCTTCTACGTTGGTAATGATCGTTCCAAAGCTATACCGCTGAATGAAGGATAGGATTTCAGCGGGATTGTCCATTAGGTTATCGTGTGGTATATACATAGTACAAATGTGGGTATTTTTTGTACCATCGAAGGGGTCCAGCACGGAAATAGTGAATAGTCCAGAGAATATTTATTTTTGTGATATTATGAGCTTGCATGAACTTATTCAACGGATTCATCCAATACCTGCGGAGGCTGAGTCTAAATTACTGGACATAGCAGCGGTGGTGTCTTTTCCTAAGTATCATCTGTTATTCCGGGCGGATAAGATAGATCATCATTTGTATTTTATCAAAAAGGGAATTGTGCGGGCATTTACGGAGAAAGATGAAATGAGCATTACTTTTTATTTTGGGATGGAAGGCGATCCTGTATTGTCGATGAAGAGTTATGTGAGAAGGGAGAAGAGTTATGAGGATATTGAGTTATTGGAGGATAGTGAGTTTTATCAGTTTGATGGAGCGGCGCTGGAGGGGTTGTATAATGAGGATCTGCATATCGCGAACTGGGGAAGGAAGCTGGCGGAGATAGAGCTGGTGAGGACGGAGGAAAGGTTGATAGCGAGACAGTTCAGAACGGCAGCGGAAAGGTATGCAGAGTTGATGCAGGATACACCGGAATTGTTGAGGAGGGTGTCGTTGGGACATATAGCGAGTTACCTGGGAATTACGCAGGTGAGTCTGAGTAGGATCAGGACGAAGCAGTAGTGGGGGTATTCTCTTTTCTTTCGAACGCCTGATTCTACAACAACTACTACCTTATTTTTTATCATTTGTATAAAATAATCTCCGCGCCTATTCGGACCTTTGCGCCCATGAATTGGATGATATTAGTTCTCGCGGGGTTATTAGAAACAGCCTTTACATTTTGCTTAGGAAAAGCCCAGGCCGCCAGCGGCTCTACCGCCTATGGCTGGTACACCGCATTAGTCATCGCCATGGCATGCAGTCTTGGCTTGCTGATGAAAGCTGCGCAAACAATTCCTATCGGTACGGCATATACGGTTTGGACGGGTATTGGTACCGTGTGTACGGTATTAGTAGGTATATTGGTATTTAAAGATCCTGTAAATACGTGGCGGATAATTTTCATTACGCTGCTGATCGGGTCTATTATCGGATTGAAAGTGGTAGGAGAATGATCGGGGTATTGGATCATTCTTTTTGTTTTATTTAATAGCGGGTTTCTGTTTTATTTAATAAAGTGTTCCTGTTGTATTTAAAAAGGTTCTTTTTTCTTGTCTATAAAGGCAGATCAAATCGCAGCTCAGTCAGTGGCTTATCAAAAGCGGTTGAAAACTTCTTTTCCGTCTGTTTAAAGCCAAACTTTGTATACAAAGAAATAGCGGTCTCCTGCTCTGTAGTCGTCCATAAATAAACATTATTACATCCTGATGCCTTTGCATACTTTATAAACTCTCCCATCAGGCGCTTACCCAATCCAATTCCTCTGTATTCCGGCAGGAAAATAAAATACCTGAATTGTATATCACTGTCTCTGCGAAACCCTATCAGCGAACCGATGATCCTGCCCTCATGCTCACAGATCCATACGCTATCTTTAGCAGGGTCATACTGATGCGCAAACTCCCCTAGCCCATCCAGTACATATCCTTCAAAATTGATTCCGTACCCCATTTCTTTTGCGTAGAGTTTTGCGTGCATATAGGCGAGGAAACCGAGGTCTCCGGGCTGTAGTACTGTTCTGATGGTGATGTTGGCTAAAGTGATTCCTGCGTTCATAATTCCTGTTTGTTGGTTGGATTGTAATAATTGTATATATAGCTTACCCGACGATTTTTTTCCCTCCACTGGTTATTCTGCTTATCTTGCCTGACGATTTTTATTTTCCCTCCTTACATGTCCCTCTTTCACTCTTCTTCACGCTCCCTTTTTCCCTTGCAATATCCTCCTGATTGCCTGCATATGTCCCACCAATTCATCCCGTTCTTTCTCACTTAAGTGTACTATCAACCCTCCTACCTGCTCTTCCGTCGCCTTTGTTAATTCCATAAACAACCGCTCCCCTTTCTCTGTCAGTGACACTACCACCGCACGGCCATCCTGTTCAGACGCCTTCCTCACAATTACTCCATCCCGCTCCAGCTTCTTCAATATCCGGCTCAGATAACTCTTGTCAATATCCATTTCCCCCATAATCTGGGAAGCCTGCGCCTCCCCGGCAATATGGATCTCATACATAATTCTCACTTCTGACAATGAATAATCACTATCCAGCAAATGTTTATTCAACAGACCGATCAGATCTGTATAAAACCGGTTAAACGAGCGGATTTCCTGTATGGCTTTTTTCGACATGGTAAAGTAAAGGTAATAAATTTAGTGGACAAAGTCCACTAAATTAAAAAACACCTTTTTTGCGCCACCATTTTGACACCGCGCATGTGCCCTGCCTATATCCTGGTTACACTTCCAATAGTACTCCATAAGGGTACCATAAGGACATTATAAGTACACCAGTATATCCATTCGATATTGAAGTGATCTTTTAGTGATGTATTAGTACTCATTTAATGTAATTATAGTAGTATAGTTACACTATAGCTCTCTACTATCCTTTACCTTGCTTTAATAACCCCAAATTGTTTGTTATGGCACTTGTAAAAGACAACATTCTCCTCCATCTCGTCCGTGGTACGCTAGGTGATCAAATCACGATTTACGAACGGAACGGCCAGATTATTATGGCTAAAAAACGCGGCCGTTCAAAGAAAAAACCAACTAAAAACCAGCTGGAAGCCCGGTATAAGATGCAGATAGCATCCGCTTACGCTGTATCTATGCTGAAGGATCCCGGGCTGAAGGCTTATTATAAGTCGAAAGCCGGTCCTGGTCAGAATGCATACAATATGGCAGTAAAGGATGCTTATAACTCCCCGGAAGTGCAGAATATCCGGTTCGAAGACACGACTGTAATCGTAACGGCAAAAGATGATTTCAGGGTGGCTGAAGTGGAGGTGAAGGTGTACGATGCGGCAGGGAAAGTACTGGAAAGAGGGCAGGGTTTGTTAGGAAGGAATGGAGTGGATTGGTATTATAAAGCGGCAAGTCTGCCGCCACAGGGGAAAGTGGTGGTTATGGCGACGGACCTGGCGGGGAATGATACGGTAAAGGAGGTGCAGTTGGAATAGCAGCTTTGCTTCTTTATGTTTAGGATTTTTATTTATGTTAGAAGATGGCCTTTTTATGCCCCGAGTAACTGCTTTATGCCCCGAGTAACTGCTTTATGCCCAAAGTAACTGCTTTATGCCCGAAGTAACTGCTTTATGCCCGAAGTAACTGCTTTATGCCCGAAGTAACTGCTTTATGCCCGAAGTAACTGCTTTATGCCCGAAGTAACTGCTTTATGCCCGAAG
>Ga0182005_1000083_pt1 | contig 73600 bp, 57 predicted proteins | sample Sormic07211103_1_FD_123021 | JGI IMG/M metagenome (GOLD analysis project Ga0182005, IMG submission 123021) | Rhizosphere microbial communities from Sorghum bicolor, Mead, Nebraska, USA - 072115-103_1 MetaG | ecosystem: Host-associated > Plants > Roots > Rhizosphere | place: USA: Nebraska... | reverse complement strand
GCCTACCTCAGCCAATCAGTGATAACCGGATCAGGGCATTGTACGAAGACAGATCAGGGATTATATGGGTCAAGACCGTCGAAGGGCACTATCATTGCTTTGATCCCAAAAAAGAAGGCTTTGTCAATATACTCCCCGATAGTGCCGACCTGACTTACGATCATTTATTCGAAAGCACAAAAGGAGTATGGTTATATAGCAAGAGTAACGGATGTGTACATAATGGTCGCCGGTACGCATTAGGGGCAGTACATTTTATATTCGAAGACCCGCTACATGGCACCTGGATCGGCACAGACAAGCACTTATATAAACTGGATAGCCATAATAATCCGGTTGTTGCCTTTGAAGGGAACTTCATCAAAGCCCTCACAAAGGAGCAGCAATTGTATCTTATTAAAAAAGAAGGACTGGTAGTTTATGATCTGAAAACACAAACATCCGTTTCAAACAATCTTACCGCACTACCCGCCGGCGCAATACTAACCGATGGCACGCTGTTAGCGAATAACAGGATCTTACTGGGTACCCAGCAACATGGATTGCAGATCCTCGATTTAAACACCAATCAGCTAATCCCATGCAGTAAACTTTTCAACGAAGAAATACCCGGACATATAGATATAGAAACCGACCAGGATCACGGTATCTGGATTAATAATCATACCGGCAATGTTTGGTACTTCGACCCTGTGCAGGAATTCAGTCAGCGCATCTCCCTTATTCCTGCCAATGTTATGAAAGTAATCGATGACTGCCGGTTTTGCTTCGCTGCGGACCACAAGGGCAAAGTATGGATCACTACCTATGGCGGCGGCCTGTTTTGCTTCGATAAATTAAACAGACAGGTGCAGCGCTTTGTCTACGACCCGGACAATCCTAACGGTTTAAGTAGTAACTACCTGCTCAGTGTCATTGCAGACCGTTCCGGTTTAATTTGGGTAGGTGCCGAACATACCGGGTTGCAAAAACTTACCCCACAATCCCTTCATGTTACGCATATTTTCCCCGAAACACAGACACCTGAAAGGTATGCTGCCAACGGTGTAAAAACCATCTTCGAAGATAGCTATAAGCGGATCTGGGTAAGTACCCGCAATGGTGCGTTATACTTATATAACGACCATCTGGAAAAAACGCGTTCTCTGGAACACCTGCTTCCCGGTCAATGTGCGAACATCTACTGTATAACAGAAGATGATAAAGGATACCTCTGGATAGGTACCAAAGGAGATGGTGTATACATTGTACACCGCGATTCACTGCAACAAAAAGCAAGACATTTTCTATTACCTACAGGCGATAACCGGCTGGTGTATACCATTATGGAAGACCGGCAACAAAGAATGTGGGTAGGCACCTTTGGAAGTGGCCTCTTTCTCGCTACCTACAAAGGAGGCAACCAACTGGAATGGAAGAACTTCTTTCATGATGGAGTCAATCCTGTGTACATCCGTTGTTTAATGCAGGACAGGCAAAACCAGCTATGGGCAGGCACCAATAACGGCTTGCTGGTATTTAATCCTGATCAGCTACTGGCCGGCAAAGGAAATGTAACTACTTATCACGCTGGGTTAGGTAGTAATGAGATCAAGAGCCTTTGCGAAGATCATAAGGGAAGGATCTGGATAGGTACCACTGGTGGGGGTTTTAGCAGATACCTACCCCAGAAAAAGACATTTGTTAATTACACTACGGAACAGGGACTTTCCCATGATGTGGTCAACAGCATGCTCGAAGATGCACAGGGAAACCTTTGGGTAAGCACTGAAAACGGCCTGACCAGATTCAATCCTGAAAAAAGCACCTTCGAAGTCTTCTATTTTGCCAATAACGCTTTAGGCAATTTGTTCTCAGAAGGAGCCTGCCTACGCAGGGAAAACGGGCAACAATTGTGGGGAAGTCTGAATGGCTTCTATAGTTTCTTCCCTGAACAATTGAAAAACGGCAATGGGGATGCCCCAGTATTGCTGACGGGATTGAGTGTAGCAGGCAATCCTGTCCCCCTGGAAGAATCTATCAGTACGGCCAGATCAATCACCCTGGAACCCGGTCAAAAAGTATTCAGCATTTCATTTGCTTCGCTGGCATTCAGAAATCCGCAGCAGAATAAGTACACTTATATCCTGGAAAACTACGAAGATGAATGGAATGCTCCATCCAGTTATAATGTAGCCACCTATCGTAATCTACCTCCGGGAAAATATACCTTCAAAGTACGCGGTACTAATGATGACGGCACCTGGAGTAAACAGGAAGCGCGCATACAACTCACTGTTCTTCCTCCTTTCTGGCGATCCAATGTAGCTATCATCCTGTCACTTGGATTGATCATTGCCATGGTGATGAGTGTAATTATCATCAACAGAAGAATCCATCGCCTACAACATGCAGTAGCATTAGAAAAAGAACTGACAGAATATAAACTGAACTTCTTTACGGATATCTCTCATGAATTCAGAACACCACTCTCACTCATCGTGAGTGCGATGGAGCAATTACTACCCGGAAAGCAGGGAGGAAAGCACCTGCAAATCATGCAAAGGCAGGTCGCACACCTCATGCGCCTCGCCGATCAGTTACTTGATTTCAGGAAAATACAGCATAAAAAACTACAACTACAGGTACAGGAAACAGAGGTCATTCAGTTCATACAGGACATTTGTAATGGCTTTAGCGACCTGGCCGCACAAAAGCAAATTACCTTATCCTTTCAGTCAAATGTAGATGCATATATGGCGTGGGTAGATCCCGGCAAACTGGATAAAATGCTATATAACCTGCTCTCCAATGCACATAAATTCACCCCTGCGGGAGGCCGGATAGACCTGATCGTGCAGGCAGATCATATACTTTCCATCACAGTGATGGATAATGGTATTGCTATATCTGAAGAGAAACAGCACATGATCTTCCAGCGCTTCACACAACTCAACTTCTCTCCTACCGGCACAGGAATCGGGTTATCCCTGACAAAAGAACTGGTTACTCTCCACAAGGGAGAAATCAGTTTTGAAAATAATGCAGATGCAGGTGTGACATTTAAAATAAATATACCCGTTCATAAACAGGCATATCTGGCAGATGAAATTGCTGCACATACAGTTTGTAAAGCTCCTGAGCTACCCTTCTTTGATGATACAGATACTACAGAAATCGTAGTTCCCAGTTCACGCTACAGTGTATTGATCATTGAAGACAACCCTGATATTTCCGCCTACCTGGCCACGACCCTGAGTCGGTATTTCCATATCTATACCGCTGCCAACGGCCGGGAAGGTTTGGAACAAGCCATAGCACAATCGCCTGACCTCATAGTATGCGATGTGATGTTGCCCGGGATGAGTGGTCTGGACATAACACACAGGATCAGGGGTGAGTTTCAAACCTGTCACATACCCGTGGTACTACTGACCGCATTATCCTCCGGCGAGCACCAGCTGCAGGGCATCGATGCAGGCGCAGATGCTTATATCACCAAGCCTTTCAGTACCCGGTTCCTGTTAACTACTATTATCAGGATCATAGAACAAAGGGAAAAGATCAGGAAACGCTTTGCCAATGATCCTGGTTTCTTTGCCGTACATATTTCAGAGAATGAAGCAGATCAGCAATTCCTGGAAAAGATCAACATGATTATAGAAAAGAACCTGGATAATGCGCAGTTTTCCGTGGATGACTTTGCCCTGTCTATGAAAATGGGAAGGACTTTATTTTATAAAAAAGTAAAAGGACTTACGGGGTATTCACCGAACGAATATATCAGACTGGTAAGAGTAAAGAAAGCAGCAGAGTTGTTGAATACAGGTGAATATACGGTGGCAGAGGTAGCTTATAAAGTAGGGATGAATGATCCTTTCTATTTCAGTAAATGCTTTAAAACGCAGTTTGGGGTGCCACCAAGTGTACATCTAAAAAAGGTAAAGGCAGCGGGATAAACAGCACGCGACTATATGAAAAGAGGCTGGTTTATGCAACCAGCCTCTTTTTATTTTACATCGATAGTTTCCGTAATATCATTACCGTCTTCTCCTTTAAATGTGAGGAAAGAAGTACCTGATTTAGTAGGTGTAAACTTATAGCTGGCTGCGCGTTCCGGAATATCCATCGTGCAGATGCACCCTTTGTATACAGCCTCAACTTTTACATAATGGGTACCGGCAGAGTCCTTTTCTATAAATTTATTAAACTGGCCACAGCCGCTCATGACATGGAAATAGACTTTGATGCTGTCGTTGACATGTTCGATACGCGATACAGGTACGATGGCATATTTGGTACAATCCCCTCCTCCCTCAGGAGTGGTTTTCTTGCTACAGCTGCTGAGCAGCGCGATGGTCAGAAGTAAGTAAATGGTTCGCATGGTAATTAAACGCATCAGTGGACCATTTAGTTACATTTAATTTTACCTAGCGGATCCTTACTATTTTGCTTGTTCCAACCAAACCTGCTTTCCCATTCACTTTCAATATCCAGACACCTGCAGGCACCGCACTAATATCCAGCTGTACAGTACCCGTAGTAGTAATCAGTTTCTGTAAAACAGGATTACCTGACTGTACATCCAATAAGGACACTTCCAGTGGCTGGTTAGTGGTATTATTAATATTAAATGTCAGCGTATTGCCACCAACTGGATTTGGGTAAATAGTCAAGGCTTCAGCAAAAGAAACCGCCTTCGCAGACACGCCGGTGGATACAGCAGCCATCTTCGCACCCGTACATAGCCCTACATACATCCACGGTTTTCCATCCCCCACATTCAGATCAGGTCTTTCTCCCTGTGTCCACCACCTGGCCTGATAAATCCTGCCATCATACGCCACTTGGTTCCCGGCCGTATAAATACCTCCCTGAGACCATCCCACAATGCTTCCACAGGTCTGCCCGTTTCCACCACCATTTCCGCCGTTACCAGAACAGGTACCTACTACCGCCCAGGTATCATTACCACCGGGTACGTCTGCACTACCGGCCCACCACTGATTACGATATACGATAGAATTATACAACACTATATTTCCCGCACTTGTATAATTCCTACCGGCATCCCAGGCAGGCAGATAGGCACAACCCGCAAACGTCTGGCTATTCCATACCGCAAATGTAGTAGTCGTCACCACTGAATCCTTCCCGTTTCGCAACGCTACCGCGGTAGCCGTATAAGATTTATAAGCAGAGGGTGTCCAGGAAACACTGGTGCCGCTCAACCGCTGCCCATCTATATTAATATATACAGCCGTCACTTCATTATTAGGATCATTTTTCGCAACCGTCAGTGTCACAGGAGATAAACTGGTTACATCCAGGATCCCATTAGCCGGTGATGTGAAGGTAAGAGACACGATCTTATTACACTCACTGTTGTCAATGACAAACTGGCTCATATTCGCACAACCACAATTGCTGGCATTATTACCACCATCCAGCTCGAGGCTCACCCCTTTCAAACCAGTATACCGGGTGTAATGCCCTATACGACCTAGTGTCTGGGATTTCTCCGTACCGCTGCCACATTCTACACCTCCATTAATAATATTCACCGTCGCACCAAATCCCGGTTTGATACCAGCTGCCGTCTGCACAGCCGTAGGCACCCACTTACCCGGAACCATCACATCATGACAGCAAGGTTTGGGATACTGTTCTGCCATCCAGAACCAGATCGCCGTTTCAAATGCAATAGCCCCATCCTCGATCACTTTCTCCGGATTGGCCAGCAACACATTCTTATCACCAAATATGAATTCACTTGCCTGACCATAGTTATAATTGTAACTCAGCTGAATAGGACCACGGCCATGATAAGACTTGCCGGCAGCTGGTGGATATTCTGTATTAGTCTCATCCCGGTAACCAATATTAGTGGTGCCTTCATAGCCCACTTCTTCCCTGAAATACAATCCCCAGGCATATTGGCCACCCGGCGCCGTAGGCCAGCCGCCAGTCGTTTCCTGGGAAATGTTTGCCAGAAAAGCCATCAGCTCCCGTTTACGCACCGTCAGGTCTCCTTCGTTTGCAAAGGTGCCATAATCGACTGTGGTGGTAATGATGTTGTTAGCAGAACTGTTGAACCCTTCTACAGTACGAATCACCACAGATGCACCCGTGGTTTTGTCTACGCGGGTCAGGCGATACAGGTTCGTGGCACAGCGCCTTTCTACAATAATCTTAATGTTACTCATCCAGGAAACCGCCCTCGCAAAATTGGCGTAGGAATAAAAATCCTTTGCGGCCGTCGTTGGCAAGGTACCGGTACCCGTACGATCATCGGGATTAAAACGGTGTGGGAAAAACGTATTCCATTCTGTGCTGTCAATAACGGAACTTAAAGATTGAGCATACGTGGGTAGCAGGTAGCAGGTGAATAGGATCACCCACACAATGCGGGAAAACAATGTTTTCATAGATACAGTATTTAGGTTATTTTGAGTCTGACGAAGATAAGGTCAATTGACATGACCTAAAACATTTTTTTTCTATCTCAGAATTCCTACTTTTATCCCATACTTTTCCACTTATGAAAACTATCCGACTGTTCGTCATAGTATTAGCCTTTGGTATGCACGCATTTGCACAGGATAAAGACATCATTCATATCTGGCCAGGCGACGTGCCCGGAGAAACTGCTCCGAAGCAACCCGCTCATCCTACATCCGACACTACCCGTGGGGTAGTCCGCCTCACCGACGTCACTGACCCTACCTTACAGGTGTTCCGCCCTGCCAGACCCAATGGTGCAGCTGTGGTAATCTGTCCGGGTGGTGGTTATCAAATACTTGCTATCAACCTCGAAGGGTATGAAATAGCCAAATGGCTCAATACCCTGGGCATCACAGCGTTCGTTCTCCAATACCGTGTACCTGGGAAAGAACAAGGCGCCTTACAGGATGCACAACGTGCCATCCGCCTCGTAAAAAGCAGGGCTGCAGCATACAGGATCAACCCTGACAAGGTAGGCGTATTGGGTTTCTCTGCCGGTGGTAGTTTGAGTGCCCGTATCAGTACCCTTTATGATTCAGATAGTTACACCAAAGTAGATGCTGCAGACAATCTATCAGCCAAACCAGCATTCAGTGTGCTGATCTACCCGGCTTACCTGGACAAAGGAGAGAACCGTACCCTTACGCAGGAGCTGAAGGTAAACGCCCAAACCCCTCCTATGTTCCTCTTCGCCACAGCGGACGACCCTTATGGAAACAGTGCCCTCGTCATGGCCGGCGCCCTCCGCGATGCAAAAGTGCCGGTTGAACTGCACTTTCTGTCACAGGGCGGTCATGGTTATGGATTGCGCAAGGGTAACATAGCTGCCGAAACATGGCCTTCGCTGGCCGCCAAATGGCTCGCTCCCTATAGCCGATGATGATAATCACCGGAATTACTGACTCTAATCATATGCATTCATCTCACCGTAGCGGAATTTTACAGCCGTAAGGCTGATCTTGTAACTATGCTCTACGGTAACAACCTGTATAAAAAGGAATACGATAAAGAACTACAGCGCTTTGAGGCCCTGTTCAATTTTGCCAGCATTGGCATACTGGTGACCAACCAGCAGGGGGAGATCGTCCTGATGAACGATTTTGCACTGGAACAATTTGGCTATCAAAGGGAAGAGCTCATTGGTGAATCCATTGAGCGGCTGATGCCTATGCGCTTCCGTCCCAAACATGTAGGATATCGTGATTCATTCAACAACCATCCCCAAAGCCGCCCTATGGGTATCGGCATGGATCTTTTTGCCCTTAAAAAGGATGGTACGGAATTCTCCGTAGAAGTCAGCCTCAGTCAATATCAACATGAAGAAGGTTCCTTCGTCATTTCCTATATCAATAATATCACTGAAAGGAAAAAGGCGGAAGAAAAGCTGGAAAAAATGCATAACGAGCTGGAACAGAAGATTGCTGAGCGTACCCAACAGCTCACCCATGCCCTGGAACAACTGGAACTCTCCAAACAGGAAGTGATGATAGCCCTGAATAAGGAAAAAGAACTGAGTGAACTGAAAAGTCGCTTCGTTTCCATGGCTTCCCACGAGTTCAGAACACCCCTGAGTACCATTCTTTCCTCAGCTTTCCTGGTTAACCAATATATAAATACCGAAGACCAACCTAAAAGAAGTAAACATATACAAAGAATCATCTCTTCCGTGACCCTGCTCACCGAAGTATTGAATGATTTCCTGTCTGTAGGCAAAATTGAAGAAGGAGGTGTACAGGTCAGAAGTAACACCTTTGATATGCAGCTACATACCACTGCCATTATCCAGGAAATGCAGGATCTCGTACAGGAAGGCCAGAAAATCGTGTATGAACACAAAGGCCCTTCCAAAGTAAAACTGGATCCTTCGCTGATTAAACACATCCTGCTCAATCTACTGGGCAACGCGATCAAATTCTCCGGAAAACATGCCGTGATACGCGTTAATACCCTCCAGAGAGGACATATTATCAAACTCGAAGTAAGCGATTCCGGTATAGGTATCTCCGAGGAGGACCAACAGCATTTGTTTGAGCGGTTTTTCAGGGGCACCAATGTCAGCAATATACAGGGGACAGGATTGGGGCTGCACATTGTAAGTAAATACGCAGAACTGATGAACGGAAAAATCACATGTAAGAGTGAATTAAATAAAGGTACTACCTTTACAGTGACCTTTCTGCAATCTTAACTAAAACGCTCGAATGATGAAAACTATCTTACTCATAGAAGACAACGACGATATTCGCGAGAACACCGCCGAGATCCTTGAGCTGGCCAATTACAAAGTATTAACCGCCGAAAATGGTAAAACCGGCGTGGAACTGGCCCTGGAACATCAACCGGACCTGGTGGTATGTGATATTATGATGCCTGTATTAGATGGATATGGGGTACTGCACCTGTTGCAAAAAAACCCCGATGTACAGGATACCCCCTTTATTTTCCTCACAGCAAAAAGTGAACGCGGCGATTTCCGTAAAGGCATGGAAATGGGCGCAGACGATTATATCACCAAGCCATTCAGTGGCACCGATCTGCTGAATGCCGTGGAGAGAAGGCTGAAAAAAGCCGCTGTAAAGAAACTGGAACTCACGTCAGATATGGAAGGATTACAACAGCTATTGACGAGTGCAACCGGAACGAACACACTGCAAACCCTCATGGAAGAAGGTAACACGGACCGGTTCAAGAAAAAACAACTTATTTACCAGGAAGGCAACCGCCCAACCAGCCTGTATTACATACAGAAAGGAAGAGTGAAAACCTATAAGGTGAATAATGACGGTAAAGAACTGGCAGCAAACCTCTATAGCGCCGGCGACTTCCTGGGCTACGTAGCACTCCTGGAAGGCAGTAACTATCACGAAAATGCAGAAGCACTGGACGATTGTGAACTGACAGCCATTCCCAGAGAAGATTTCGAAACCCTTATTAACAATAACCGGGAAGTAGCCCAGCAATTTATACGCCTGCTGGCTAAAAACATTACCGAAAAAGAACAGCAACTGCTCCACATCGCTTACAGCTCCCTGCGTAAGAAAGTGGCCGAAGCCCTCCTGTTCCTGAAAAAGAAATATCACGTAGCCAAAGACCAACCCTTCTCGATCGACATCTCCAGAGAAAATCTGGCGACCATCGCAGGAACTGCTACGGAATCCATGATCAGAACACTGGGCGATTTCAGAGACGAGAAGTTACTGGAAATTAAACAAGGGGTGATCACAATATTAAACGAACAAAAGCTGGCTAATCTCGTAAATTAGCCATGATAAAAATCAGTTTTCTTACTGACCCGTATCCTGTTTGGCCAAACAGACGCTAAGTATCTTTGAACTGATAAGATTTTTAGCGATGGAAGACTTGCGCAATGCCCTTGACAGGTGCAAAAAACAACTGGCCGTACTGGAAAACCGGAATATCATTCTTAAAACCCAGTTAGCCAATATTTTACAGTATCACTTTGATCGTTCCCTCCTGGAAAAACTGGAATATTTTCATACAGCTTTCCTTCAGATGGACACCAGATTCGAAGCGCTGCGCAATGAGGTGGCTTTACAGCAAGCCTGGTTAACCCCAAATGGAAGCGATCTTTCAAATGAGGAACATATTAGGCGACACCAGCAACACATGCTGGAGAAACTGGAAAACATGGAAAAAGACGCAAGACGACTGGGATTAGGATTTGATGATTACGTGAACGAGCATTTTCCTGGTAATCTGGTCGTGCAGGCGCAGGAGGTGAGAAAACGAGATATAAGGTGAAATTTTTAATAAGGACCGCAATTGCGGTCCTTATTTTTTTATAAACAAATTAAAAATAAGCCCTATATTAGCCCCGATTCCTTTCCCTATGTTAACGAAACGATTGATTGAATTTATCTCAGCCCTGCTGGTTTTCCTGTTCATTTATACCAGCATCAGTAAACTGCTGGATTATTCATTATTTAACAGACAACTCAGCCAATCCCCCTTTATTACCCAATACGCCAATATCATCTCCTGGGTACTGCCCCTGGGTGAACTTGCGATAGCCGGCCTGCTACTGGCCAATAAAACCCGTTTATTTGGCCTTTACTGTGCCTTTTTTCTACTCAGTCTATTCACCTTTTACCTGACCGCTATGCTCAGGTACAGCCCTTATATACCCTGTTCCTGTGGAGGCGTGTTGCAACACCTCTCCTGGCAGGCACACATCATATTCAATTCAGCATTCGTAATCTTAACCACCATTGGGGTCCTGCTGCAAGTGAAAAAATCACAATGAAAAACAATGTCAGGAGCAGCCGAAAACCTGTAGAAAAGAGTAGGCATTTATCCACTATTATATAATCATTAAGACCATGAAAAAGACCCTAAGTATCACCTTTATTGCCGCCCTGCTGGCAGTAGGTACCGCGTTAGCCAGCCACAAACGTGTAACTACCTGGGTACTGTGGGAAGGTAGCACCAGAACAGGAATCGCTGCTGATATTAAGAATATCTATTGCAACGGCGCCAACAACCAGGTTTGCGCAGTCAACCTTGACAATGGGTACGAAATCGTTTACCGCCCATAAGCCAACATTTCTAAAATTCTCCGGGGCTGATCATCATCCAATATCAGCCCCACCTCATCTAAAAACAAACCATGCGTAAAGCAATTTTTACCCTACTCGCCTTATTCCTGACTGCTATCCTCACCGTCACCTTCCTGGTGAAAACTGCCCCCCTTCCCAATATAATACGCAACGGCTTCGACAGGACCATCCTGCCCACCCACTTCCTCTCCCCACTTGGCAATATGCCCGCTGACTCCATCCAGCTGGTAAGCGGCGCCACCCCTACACAACTCTTTTTTACCACTCACGACCCTACCATCATTCTCTGTACCGACTACCATTTACAACACCCTAAGCGAATCCGGTTAGCCCTTTCACAAGGACTCATCGATTCCCTGCAAACCTATTTTTACACTACCATCGACTCTCCCTTTGTTCATATCTTCGGGTACAACATGCCGGCCATCATTACCCTCCCCCTCTCAGGTGGCCCTGCACAGGTATTCCGACTCCCTCCCGGCGGCTTTTCAAAAGCCTGCGCCATCGCTCCTGATCAATTCATTCTACGTAAACTGGATAGAAAGATCTCTGATCAGCAATTCCTGAAAGTCAATACCACTACCTCCGCGATCATCATCGAAAACAACCTCTCCCCCCTGAACCAGGATGGAGGTATGAGCACCGATGGCAGCCTGGCATACGATACCGCCAGCAAAAAACTAATCTATACTTATTTCTATACCAATCAATTCTTCTGCTTCGATACCTCCCTGCATAAAATCCGGACAGGTCATACAATCGATACCTCCAGCCATTTCCGCTTTCAGCTGTCCGACGCCACTGCCCGTAATGAACACGTGCTCACCAGCCAGGGACCTGACCTGATGGTGAACAATACCAGCTTCGTTTATAAGGGAAAGTTGTTCGTCCACTCCCTCCTCAAAGGAGATCATGAAGCAGACGGTAAATTCGGTAATAATACGGCTATAGACAAGTATGACGTAAATACCAATCAATACCAGGGAAGCTTCTACCTGCCAGTGCGTGCTGACAAAGTACGCCGCATTCATATCTTCAATAACAGGATGGTGATTGAGTGCCGGGACTACATTTATAGTTATACTATTGATACCCGGGATTCTGTGTTAAATTAGGATCCTTGTCCCGCTCCTGTTGTGGAATGGGATAATAGGCCGCCCAATCCTTCCAGAAACCGGCCTTTAAGGTTCCCAGAACCTCATTCATGGTTCCCATACGTCGCAGGGTGAGCCAGCGGTCCCCCCATTCACAAAACAATTCAGCTCTTCGCTCCCTCGCCACAGCAGCCATACAGGACGTACGGGTACTGTTCCCATCCAGCGCCTTCAATCCCGCACCAGCCCTGATCACATTCAGGTCGGCTATCGCATCCGGATAGTTATCCTGCCTGGCCCGGGCCTCTGCCCGTATCAGGTATTGCTCTGCCAACCGCAGCACCATCAGGTATTCTTTGTCATTACCCGTCGTAGTGCCCCGCTGTTTATATTTAAAAGGATAATAGTAAGTACTGCCGCCATAGGTAAAAGGATGTGTCCACGAGGCTTTACGAAGATCTCCACTTTCAAACGCGCCCATCATATCTGCGGACAAAGGATAATAAGAAGCATTGTCATTCTGCGGAATAAATAACTGACCCGGCAATGCATAGCCATCTTTGGTCCAGATCTGTAAGATGGCCTGCGGACTATTGTAAAGAAATGCACTGTCCTGTTCACATAAACGGTACCTGCCTGAATTGATGACCAGAGTGGCATATAATTCAGCAGTGACATTTTGGTCATTTTGCAAACAAACCCTCGCCATCAGCGCCATGGCGGCATCTTTACCAGCTCTGACCCGCTCAGCTGCCGGATCTGCTTCCGGCAACAGATTGATAGCACTCTGCAAATCCTGTTCCATCCATACATTGATACTATCGGCAGGCATCCGGTATGCCCGCGCTGTCTGGTTGACATCAGTCGTGGTAATATATGGCACATCTCCCCAGCAGTTCACGAGATAATAATAACAGAATACCCGCATAAACATCGCCTCACCTTTCCATTGCAACACCTTTTCCGGAGTGAGCCCCGAAGACTGTGACAACCCCTCCAGCACAGCATTGCAGCGGTAGATTACTTTGTAGTAGGCATTCCAGATCAGATTGAGCTGCGGGTCATCAGAAGGTATACTGTTGTTGACATATCGCTGATAATAGGGATTCAATGTTCCTCCTTCATCCGCCGTCATGCCATTTATCAGCGACAATAAATTGCCACTGTAATACATGCCCATGGTATAATAAATATCTGACACAGCAGCATCAGCACTGGCATCAGAGCTGAACACGGCATCCGCACTCTGTTCACTATCCGCTGTGGGAACGGTGAGCAGTTTTCTGCAGGACGCCAGGCAAAGCGCCAATAATATAATTCTTACATATACCATGTACTATAGTGTTAACTGCATCCCACCTGTAATGATCTTCATCGGTGGCAATGACAGCTGTGTTTCAGGATTTGCGCCATTGTAAGGTGAAATTGTGACCAGGTCCTGCCCCATCGCATAGACCCTGCATTTGGTAACATGGACCCGCTTCGTCCATGTGGCCGGCAGTTCATATGCCAGACTAATATTCCTGAGCCTCAGGTACGATGCATCCACATAAGCAGCATTGGAAAGGGAAAGACTGGCACTCTGATCAAATGCCTCATTACCGGGTGTCGTGCTGGCACGTTGTACAGTCGTGTGATCTCCGTATCGCTGCCAGCGTTGCAGAGCAGTCATTGTTTCATTGTGCAGACTACCGGGGGTATTGACATATGTCTGTCCCTGTTGCCTTACATATTGCAAAAAGCAACTGAATGAAAACTGTCCGAATGAAAGATCATTTGTCAACCCTGCATAGTAGCGCGGGTCTTTGCTTGAAATTGTCACCAGGTCATTTACACCAGATAACCTGCCATCCTTGTTCACATCTTCAAATGTTGCGATGCCTGTTCCCGGATCCACACCCAGAAAATGATATCCTTTTACAATGTTCAACGACTGTCCGATCACCAGCGTATTCGCATAGGAAGATGCCGCCAATGCCCGGAAGGACTGTAATTTATTTCCGAAAAAAGTAGCATTCAGACTAGTCTTCCAGCTCAGTTCTTTACGTTTAATATTCGTTGATGTCAACTCTATTTCCCATCCCTTGTTACGCACGATAGCAGGTAGATTGGCCTGATAACTACTGAAGCCGGAAATACCTGGCAACTGGTATCCTACCAGCTGATTACTGCTCCAGTTGTCGTACCGGGCTATCGCCAGGAAGAGCCGGTCATGGATAAAACCCAGTTCCATGGCAGCTTCCAGCTTCCTGCTCTCCTCCCAGCTGTAATCATTATTGGCAATGCGCAGCGGTGCCAGTGTACTGCCATTCTGATAATTACCGTTCGCCCCATAGTTACTCATGTACTGATAATCAGGAATCTGGTCATTGCCCGTAATTCCTCCACTTACGCGGAGCTTTCCAAAACTTAGCCAGGTCAAAGGTCTTAACCACCGCTCTTCAGAGAAGATCCAGGCAGCACCGATCGCACCAAAATTCCCAAACTGTTTGCCCGGTCCGAAGCGGGAAGAACCATCCCGCCTGTAACTGATATTTAACAGGTACTTATCCTGCCAGTTATAATTCCAGCGGGTGAAAAAGGAGATGTACCGGTATTCAATATGTGTATCCGGCCTGCGAATGATGGTGTCTGCAGCTGCCAGTGAACTCATATTATTTTCATCCGCATAGCCACTGCCAGTTGCAAACTCTCCCCTGCTCAATGTACGCTGAAATGTACCACCCACCAGTGCATGCAGACTGCCCCTGGCAATGCGCATAGTATAATCTGCCTGAGGTTCTATGATGTACGAAGCTCTCCTGTTCTCCGCCAGTCTTGTATAACTGTCAGTTGCGTTTTCAGGATGCTGTGAAGAGAGTGGGAAGCTAAAGGTCTGCCGCATATCGATACGGGCATAACCTCCACTCATCTTGATATATAACCCCGGATACAAATGGTAGCGCAGCACAGCATTACTCAACAAATTTATCGTCTTACTATTCGCATGTTGAATTAAATAGGCCGCCGGATTATCCAGGTAAGTACCCCAGTAGAATTTTCCACTCGGAGTATACATAGGATAATCAGGAGGCAGGTTGATCAACGAATAAAGATCATTGGAAATGCTCCTGTTAAAATCAGTCGTAAATAAGGTAGTACTACGGACTTCAAAACGCTCATTCACATCATGATGCTGAATGCTGAAATGCCCTCCTCCCCTGGCATACGAAAGTGGGGCTGGCAATACAGAACCCTGTCGGTAATAGTTACCTGCCAGCCGGAAAGTAGTCAGCTCATTGCCACCGGAATAACTCACCTGTGCATTGGTAACAGGCGCCGTACCGCCAGCAAGGTATTGCTGCCAGTTCATACTGCGGGTGGTATCCCAGAGCAACAGATCAGGTGCCTCCGCAGCCGTAGGTGTCACCCCATCATTTTTAAATGCCTCCCTCCGCAATGCCAGATATTGGCTGGTATTCAACATATTCAGGGAACCGGCAGTACGCCCCGCCCCCTGGTATACATTCAAATCCAGCAGTGATTTTCCCGGCTTCCCTTTTTTGGTGGTTACCAGAATCACGCCATTCGCACCACGGGAGCCATAGATGGCCGTAGCATCCGCATCTTTGAGGATGTCGATACTTTCTATGTCAGCAGGATTGATGCTGTTAAAAGGGCTGATATAGCGAATTGCACCCTGTAGTTCATCCATGTTGTTCAGTGGGGTGTTATCGAAAGGCACACCATCTACTATGAACAAAGGATTATTACCTGCGGCAATAGAATTTCGGCCCCTGATATATACTTTTATTTCGGCTCCGGGCAGACCATTGGTATTCATCACAAGCAGGCCGGGAATTTGTCCCTGGAGGGCGGTAAGGGGATTTACCACCGGCTGGTTCGCCATCTGCTGAGCAGAAACGCGGTTCACACTACCCGTGAGCAAACGACGGCTACTGGCACCATAACCAATTATCACAGCAGCATCCAGGCTATTTACGGCAGCTGACAGGAGGATCACATGGGTACGAAAAGGTGTTAATACCGTATCCAGCGGCGCAAAACCCAGCGATGTGATATGTAATACGGCATTATGTGGCAGATGACTGAGTTCAAATGCCCCGTCATTCCCGGTGGTAATGCCACGGGAAGTACCCTTGAGCATCACTGTTACACCCGGTACGGGTTGTTCCCCCTCTGTTCTGATATAACCCTTCACCGCATACGACAGGGTATCCTTTGCAGGCACAGGTACGGGAGTGATGCCGGCAGTTGCCGTTTTCTGTAAAAAAATCCTGTTATTCAGCAGGCTCCAGCTGATATGTCTATCCTGTAATACAGTTTGTAATACATGGTCCCATGGCACTTTGCGAAAGTGAACGGTCACCTTTTCTGTTTCATCCAGGATAGCATTATCAAAAACAAAATAATAGCCGGTCTGCTTTGAAATACTTTTAAAAATAGCAGATAATGGAAGGTGTTTACCCACCACCGTGATTTTCACACTGTGATCAGCAGGTTGGGCCAAAGCAGTGAACGGCAGTAATAAAAGGTAAAAAACACAGAGGGTTCCAATAGCGCTACAAACATGCTTGGCCATCCTTGAGTTTTACGGTACGGACTTGTTGGCTTTTCTGACAAGTATTGAATTGGTTGAGTTTATATCACAACGTAAATGCTTTCGTCTCGAAGGCTCGCTCGTGCCAAATGCTTTCGTCTTATTTTGACTTTGGCAAAAAACGGAATTTCCGACATGCTGCGGAACAACCGGTAACCGGCAATGAAATACGCCTTTTTTAAGTCTTAATTATGGCTACTAAGATAAATCTTCTCTGCTGTAATGTTATATGCTATTCCGGAAGTTTTTTTCAGGCCGTCAAGGAATTCGGTGATAGGGTGGTCTCTTTCTATTACACCTGTGAGCATTTTATGGATGAGGGCAGTATCTTCAAATACAAGGGTTTTGCCATACCAATGGCGGATCACGGCTTCGAGGGAACTCAATGACTGGTTGTAATAGGTATATTCTCCCTTGCGCCATCCCAGGGTGATGTTTTCATCAAATGCACGTACAATGTGCGCATGACCGGCGGAATACACCGTTTCCATACCGGGCTTTAACAACACAGCCGGATCCTGACTGCGGGTAGTACTTACACTTCCCTGTACAAGAGAGGTCACTACCAGACTATCGGTATAGGCATTCACATTAAAGGCCGTACCCAGTACTTTGGTATCGATTGTACCCGTATGAACAATGAAAGGATGCCGGGGATCAGGTGCAATATTGAAATACGCTTCTCCTTCCAGGTATACCTCCCTGGTGCTGCCATTGAAAGCAAAAGGAAAACGGAGTCGCGAGAATGCATTGAGATGTACCTGGGAGCCATCAGCCAGCACTACCCTATAGTCTCTGCCGGTAGGAATCAGCAAGATATTCCAGCCATTGCCATTGCCAGTAGACGTAAAGGTAAGCTGCCCGGGTACAGGGTGCAGTTTTGCCTGTTTGGCAGCGATGTCTTCACTGTTATCTTCCGGGAGACTGATGGTATCACCATTGTCCAGCAACAGCTTGATCATACCGGCGGTACCGGCGCTGGCCATTAATTCGCTGTCAGTGCGTTTACGTGTTGAAAGGAAAAAGATCAGCGTTATAGCTACTACAACCAGCAAACCAGCAGCTGCCAGCCAGGTGGTAGACGGGGATTTTTTAATGATCCGTATTTGTTCAAGGGGTTCCTCCGGTACTTCGGATGCCGCCGGCATGTCAACTTGTTTCAATGCACCCAGTTCCTGTTCCAGGGCCTTCTCTTCCTGCTCCGCAGCCCTCAGCTCCTGCTGATCTGCGTCCAGCAGGGATAATACCTTTCCCCACGCCATTTCATTGTATACATCATTCATGAAGCCGGGGCCTGCGGCCTTCAGCGCATCATCCATTTCATCGAGACAACGTTGCACACTAGGATCCTCTGCGGCCACCTTGTTCAGGTAGTCGAGATTTTCCGGGCTGATTTCTCCACTCAACTTCTCAAGTATCAGCTGAAAGATATGTTCTTCGTTATGAATCATTGGGCTAAAAAGGAAAATTGTCCCCTACTACAGGCGACAGGTTTTTCGTTGGCATTAATAATTACTATTTACGAAGCCTGAGCGTTCTGAGGACTTCTCTGCATAGCTGTTTAGCGTAAAGGACACCGTTCTCCATCATCCTTTTAAATTGCTCTCCCCTGTCTTTTTCAGGAGGAGAAAAACTAAGCGCACCATTCATATCCACCTGGTTATAGGGTGTCGGTAAAGGGAACCCAACGTGGCGGACCATCAGTAAGCCAGGATCTGCGGAAAAACGGTCGTTCGAATCACTCTTTCTTACCAGATTAACACAACTGTTGTGAACCATTTTATATAAATATCCACCCATTGAGTGGTCTATTTCAAGATATAACTGCTCCTCCCAAACTTGTACGAATACATGTTGTACCAGCTGCTCAGCCTCTTCCATCACCGTCAGCATCGTCCTGGCCTTCAGGCATAATGGCTTATAATATTTCATAAAGAAATATTGATACGCTTTTAAATCTCCGCCTTTTAGGGCAGCCAGCATTACCGAATCATCCATATACTGCATACAGCGTGTTTTTTGGGAAAAACGTTAACAGTTAGTACCGTAAATATCATATTTCCCTGATCTCCACAACGTTAATACCATGTTAACAGGTATATTTTACGTTTTTTATGCCGCCTATGGCTGATTCCGGTATTCAAAATCATGTAAAATTTACCTTTAAAACCGTAATAAACGTACGATTATTAACTGAACAAAGATCGCTTTATTGCTTTAACGATTTAGTTTTCTGGCGGGTATTTAAAGTTATCCAGCTTTAAAAAACATCTCCTGTTTACAAAGGAAAATGAAAATCAAGTCATTACTGTTGCTCCAATAGTTCCAGCAGCACATCCACATCTATCGGCTTACTTACATACCCATTTGCACCAGCTGCCAGACACTTTTCCCGGTCACCCACCATCGCCTGCGCCGTTACCGCTATCACTGGAATCTCCCCCAGCTCCGGGTCATTTCTTAATATGGACAATGCCTCATACCCATCCATCTCCGGCATCATCATATCCATCAATACTACCTTTACCCCTTTTTCCTCCCGCAGCAGCCGGATCCCTGCCGGGGCATCGACGGCCGTCAATACCTCATATCCTTTTGCCTTCAATACCAACCTTAATGCGTAAATGTTACGCGAATCGTCGTCTATGATCAGAATCTTTTTCATTTGTCTCTTAAGCGTTACGGGAATTATCGTACAACCATACCCTCAGTAAGGATACCAGCTGGTCTATATCTACCGGTTTTGAAATATAATCGGATGCCCCCGCACGAATACATTTTTCCCTATCCCCGATCATCGTTTTAGCCGTTACTGCCAGTATAGGCAGATGGCGATACCTTGGTACCTGCCGGATTTGCCGGATGGTTTCATATCCATCCATTTCAGGCATCATCATATCCATCAGCACAATGTCTACATCCCCGTTATTCTCCAGCTGCTGCATAGCCTCTTTACCATCCAGCGCCGATACGATCTTCATTTTATGTTGTTCCAGTGCCTTGGTAAGTGAGAAGATGTTCCTGACATCATCATCTGCTATCAACACCGTTTTGCCATTCAATACCTCTTTCAGGCTACCCAACTGCTTACGGGTTGGTTTCTGCCCACCCTTCTCCTCTACCAGATGCAGGAAGAGTGCTACCTCATCCAGCATACGCTGGTAAGAATGCGCCGTCTTAATTACAATGCTGTCAGCATACTGGCGGATCCTGTTTTCTTCTGCACGGGACAGGTTCTTACCCGTAAAGATGATGATGGGCAGGTTCTCCAGCCCCGGATTGTTCTTCACCGTTTCCAGCGTTTCGTATGCATGCTGGTCAGGTACCCCCATATCCAGGATTACACAGTTCACATCCTGCTTTTGCAGGGCCGTGATACTGCTTGATATATTGCCTGTGATCTCCGTACTTACATTGAAATTCTCCAGGAAATACGCCAGCGCCTGTGCATGTTTGGGATTCTCTTCTACGATCAGTACTTTCTTCGGCCCCTTGCTCAGCGCTTCCTCCAGTTGCTGGAAGATACGTGGCATCTGCTCCAGCGCCAGTGGCTTGTTGATGAAGTCTACCGCCCCTTTCTGCAAACTCTCACGTTTTGCATCCATACTCGATACGATGTGTACCGGAATATGACGGGTAGCCGGGTTTGACTTTAGCGCATCCATTACCTGCCAGCCACTCTGCACAGGCAATACGATGTCGAGCAGGATTGCAATCGGTTTGTACTTCAGTGCCCATTCCAGACCCTGGTCACCTCTCACTGCGACTATTCCCTTATAGCCACGCTTACGGGTAAAGTCGAGCAATATGCGGGCATAACTGGTATCATCCTCTACAATCAGGATGATCTTATCATTGGCTGTGATGTCATTCCTGTCATCAGGAATTTCCTCAGGAATAGCCGTTGCAATAAATTCCGCGTATTTGTCTACAGGTTGCTGTGCCTCCTGCCATACTTTTTCTGCCTGTTCCTGCGTCGGTTCTGGTAATGCATTCTTCTCTGCTTCCTGCGGATGTATCGGAATGATCACCATGAATTCACTACCATGTTCCGGTTCCGAATCCAGCTTCAGTTCCCCATGGAGTAACTTAGTCAGTTCACGGCTGATGCTCAACCCCAGACCGGTACCTCCATACTTGCGACGGGTAGAACCATCCGCCTGCTGAAAGGCTTCAAAGATCACTGCCTGCTTGTCTTTCGGAATACCAATACCAGTATCTCTTACAGCAAAACGAACATAATTCGGTACATCCGGCATCATGCCAACCTGCAGGGTCACACCACCCTTTGCTGTAAACTTCAGTGCATTGGACAATAGATTTTTCAGGATCTGTTCCAGCCGCATTTTATCTGTTTCGATCAATGCTGGTGCATCTGCAAGGATGTTGATATTGAATGAAAGATTCTTTTCCCGGGCGATTGGTGCAAACAGCGATTCCATGTCTGTACAGATCTCATGCACCGGCACATTCGCAAATTCCAGATCCATCTTACCGGCTTCGATCTTGGACAGATCCAGGATCTCATCGATCAGGTTCAGCAAGCCTTTACCAGAACTTTGTATTACACGGGCAGATTCTACCTGGTCATCCAGCAGGTTACCTTCGTTATTTTCTGCCATGAGCCGGCTCAGGAGCAGGATAGAGTTCAGCGGTGTACGAAGCTCATGCGACATGTTCGCGAGGAACTCTGACTTGTACTTGGTGCTCACTTCCAGTTCTTCGGCTTTCTTCTGGATCTCCAGGTTACGCTCTACGATCACCTGGTTCCTGTCTTCCAGCATGCGGGAGCGCTCTTCCAGTTCCTGATTCGCCTGTTGCAGTTCCTCCTGCTGTACGCGGAGTTCTTCTTCAGAGGCTTGCAGTTTCTGGGCCTGTGCTTCCAGCTCTGTGTTAATATTTTCGAGTTCGGAGTGTTGGGTTTGCAGTTCTTCTGACTGGGCCTGTGTTTCTTCCAGCAGTTCCTGCAGGCGCCGGCGGTTCTCTGCTGTGATAATGGCGAGACCTATATTATGACTCACCTCTTCCAGGAATGACACTTCATTAGTTGTATAAGGCGTCAGGCTAGCCAGCTCAATTACCCCCTTGATTCTACCTTCGTAATTGATAGGCACCGTAATAATGTTGGTAGGTTTTATTTCGCCGGCTGCGTAGCTGATACTAATGTTTTCAGGCTTTACATCAGTCAACAGGATTGTTTTGGCACTTGCCGCACACTGGCCGATCAATCCATTACCAAACACGATCTCCTCTCTTTCTGTAGTTGGTAAGTAGGCATAGCTACCTGAGAGCCACAGCTTCTTGTTGGACTCATTCACATATAATGCCCCCACCTGGCTATGGGTATATTCAGCAAGATATTCAATGATGTGTGCTGTCAGCACTTCTACCGTCTTCTCTCCAACCATTTTATTATTCAGTCCTGCAACACCTGTCTGGTGCCATTCTTTATCACCCAGCAGGTTAAATGAAGTTTCGAGGGACCTGGCCATCTTATTGAGTGAGACGGACAGACTGCCCAGACCATCTTTTTCTTCGTCATTCACACGAATAGTATAATCACCGGCCGAAATCTTTTCAGCAATGTTCCGGATGATATCTATACGACGTGTAATTTCCCTGTCCTTCTCTTCTAAGGCATGTTGTAATGAAGTGCGGACATCGAAGTCTCGTTTTACCCTTACGTAAAACACGGAGGTGATCATCAGCGCGAGGAGGGCTGCGATCACAATAAGAACGGGGGTATAACCGGATACCCGGTTCAATCGGTCTGTACGATCCTGTAGCAGAGACCTTTCCCGTGCCTCCATGACCTTAACGACGTTGCGGGCATCATCCATAATCATACGGCCACTTTGCAGGGTATCATAACTGATAATTCTGCCATTTTTTTTTGCTTCCACAGATCTTTGGAGGAGTGCCTGTCTCCTCATTATGAGGAGTCGTAACTGTTCTATTGAGGTTTGTTGTGGAGGATTATCCACAGTTAGTAGCCTAACCTGTTGCACACCCGCTATAGCGCTATCGTAAGCTCCACGATATGGATCGAGAAATTCATCATTTCCTGTGAGCAGATACCCCCTTTGTCCTGTTTCACCGTCCTTCATGTAGGAAATGGTATTTTCAAGACCCATGATCACCTGATTAGTATGATCCACAAGGGCTGCGCTATCCATCAGGTTCTTAATACTGAAAAATGAAGCGACAGAACTGATGATCAGCAGGAATAGAGATAAGCCGAATCCAATTAGCAAATTTCTCCTGAAAGTAGAAGTAGTTTTCATCCATTCGTTGTTGTGCGGTCTATAAGGCCGTAAATATAATGCCACAATATAAAGAGTTATTAAAAAGTCGCTTATGCATGGCTGCAGAAGCGACTTTTTAATTAGGATGACTTACGACAAGACCAACCTATATTTTTTCCAGGTACGCCGCCAGTTTATTGATGGCGCCAGCTACTATAATAATCTGTTCCTGTGCCTCTTTCCAGTCTCTCTGCTCGATCGCCTCTCTCACACCAGGAATTGTTTTCACCCCATAACCGGTATAGAAACCCGGTGCATAAATGGTGTGCTTATACCAGTCACGCCTGGGTAAACCTCCTGCTACTAACAGCCGTTGCTCCGCCTGGTAGAGTGCCTGGTTGATGGCCGCTTTATCACCTGCGCCTGTTGCTTTTACGTTCGCATGATGTGCGGCTGAATCCAGCGTAACCAGTGCATTCTGGAGGGGTGAGAAATCCAGGTAAGGGACTTCCGGTTTAGTCGTCGGTGCCTTTACTTTCTCAGTAGGATCCGCTGCCAGATCGTACTGCCGACTGCGTATCAGTTCATTGTCAATTGTAGTATTCTCCCGCATGGTGGTTACCAGTGCATCCAGTTCCTTTACATATCCGGCAATCGTCTTTTGCAGGTTGCTGAAGTTGAAAGGCAATACCGGAGCATCTGCCAGGCGTAAAGCCGCCCTACCCGCAGTCTGTGCCAGGGCTACACCATAGGCAAATCCAGGGTCGCCAAACCGGCGATAGTGATCCCAGCTATCAAAGATAGAGTGATAATCACCCCCTTCATCTTCGCCACCAAAGCCTACGTTCAGAGAAGGAACGCCAAGGTGCTGTAAGAAAGAAGAGTAGTCAGAACCTGATCCTAATGCACTCATCGTCAGCTGCTGCTGTTGCAGCAGGTCTTTCTTTGCTTTGGCATTACCAGCTTTCAGTACATCTGCCGCCTTCTTACGGTCATAGATACTTACTTTGGTCTGTGGATCAGTAACGGTCTTTGCAATGTCTGCCATCAGTGGTTCCAGTGCATGCGAGCCACCTGCATACAAAAAGCCACGGCCGTTGCCATCACTGTTGATGTAGGCCACCACTTTCTGCTGCAGTTCCTGCGCATGATCTTCTACCCATTCGGTAGATCCCAGTAAGCCCGGTTCTTCCCCGTCCCAGGCACAGTATACCAGTGTACGTGCAGGCTGATAGCCTTCCTTTACCAACTGGCCAATGGCTTTTGCTTCATTCAGTTCAGCAGCCAGCCCACTGATCGGATCAGAAGCCCCATTTACCCATGCATCATGGTGGTTACCTCTGATCACCCATTGGTCAGGGTATTTGCTTCCCTTTATTTTTGCTACCACATTGTAGGCAGGTACTAACCTCCAGTCAAAGGAAAGTTCCAGGTGCACCTTGCCGGCACTGGGGCCTATATGATAAGTAATCGGCAATGTACCTCTCCATGCTGCCGGTGCTACAGGGCCTTCCAGGCTTTTGAGCAGTGGTTGCGCATCGTGATAACTGATCGGCAACACCGGAATTTTGAGCAAATTGGTGGCCTGGGTTCTATCCAGCCTGGTAGCAGACTCCGTAGCCCCGGTACCCGGTGTGAGCGGATCGCCGGGGTATATTACCATGTCCATGACTGATCCCCGCTGAACCCCGTATTCGTTTTTATAGGCTCCCTTGGGATATACATCCCCCTGGGTATAACCATCATCAGCAGGATCAGAGTAGATGATACACCCTACCGCACCGTGTTCCTGTGCGACCTTGGGTTTAATACCTCTCCAGCTATGTCCGTATTTGGCGATGACGATCTTGCCTTTTACATCTATCCCCTGTCTGTCCAGCCATTCATAATCTTCAGGTAACCCGTAGTTAACAAATACGAGCTCCCCGTTTACATTCCCGTCAGCGCTCCATGCATTGTAGGTAGGTAACTGTCCCTCCTGTGCAGACGTGCCATCCTCTTTCAATGCAGGTTCTTTTAGTACAGCTTTATAGGGAGTGGGACCGGTTAGCTCCAGCACTCTTGTTTTAGGCGTTGGGAACAGCACCTTGTAGGTAACGATGCTCGCATCCCAGCCATAACTTTTGAATTTGGCGGCAATGTCTTCAGCCACAGCCTTTCCACGGGCCGAGCCGATATGATGTGGGTAAGCAGAAAAGGCCTTGATGTTATCTCCAATTTCCGCTGCGGAAAGCAGTTTGTCGAAACGGGTCTCCAACTGAAGCTGTGCGGCAGATTCACTGTTGTTATAACCAGTGATTGGTTGCTGCTGAGCAGTTGTCAGCGTGGCATAGCTCAGGAAAACAGACAATACACAAGTAATACTACGGGTTTGCATGTATGTTTTTTTTAGTTGATAAAAGGTGCTTGCGCAAATATACTATATTAATTTAGTAGACTAATAACCTTTTTCAACATGGGCCAACAGCTACAGTGCCGGATTAGCTCCATATTCACTCCACAGTTCATCCACAGTTTTTCCGGTCAGCTCTTTCCAGATACCGTCTGTGTAAGTGTTGGTACGCATAGCCTTATCCAGTTTCACCACCATGTCTTTACGCTTGTGTTTTTCCAGCCAGATGAGGAAGCGGGCGGTAATGCGGTAAGCATTTTTGTAAGACTGCTTCTCATTGTATTCCGGCAGGGTCCAGTGAGCACCTTCATTGTCTACGCCCATAGTAGCGCGTACGTAATCGGCAATGCCTTCGGTGAGCCAGCCCGGGTTGTATTCAGGATAAGCCTGTACCACATGCATACCTTCGTGCGTGACTACATCGATATCCCCTGGGTGCTTGCGAAACCATTCCGGGTTGAAAGTAATGACCGAACCACTGGTAGCTGCAACGCCATCGTAAGCAGGATCGATTACGAAATCTACTTTCTTTACGGTGTTTTTATTGTACTTCTTCGCTTCGGCCGGATAGACGGTGAAGAAGGTGCTGATCAGGCGTGCTTTGACTGTAGAGTCGAGGTCAGGACTCTTGTCGGTGAAGACAAGGGTATAACCTTTACGGCTGATGGTTGATGTCTTGTCCTGTGCCCGGGTTGCTGCGGGGAGCAGGGATGCTGATAGGCATAGGATGCCCATAGTTCTTTTCAGACCTTTAGTTGAGTAGACCATTTAGTACGTGGGTGGTTTAATATAAAAAATAAAATACTGCCGATACTCGCGCATCGGCAGTCACAAAGTAAATAATTTATAATTTAATTTTCTACTGTTTCCTCCTGCTCTCCTTCTCCTAATTGCTCCGGCAATTGCCTCACCGCCGTCTCCACCGGCTTTACTTCAGGCAATGTATTCTTCAACGCCGGCCCTAAATTGTACAACTTCTTCGCCTGTGGCACAAACCTGCTCTCCAGACTCGCCACTGCATTATTATAATGCCCTACCGCCGTTGTCAAACTACCTCCTATACGTGTAAAATGCTGCACCAGCACATTCGTTCTGTTATATAACTCTATCCCCGCATTCCTGATTTCCTCTATATTCTCCGCTACATGCAACTGCTGCCATACGAATCCTACCGTCCGCAATAACGTGATCAGGGTAGTCGGCGTGGCAAACACCACTCTGTTCCTGATCCCATCCTCAATCAATGTAGGATCTGCCTGCAATGCCGCCCCAAAGGAAGACTCTATCTGCAAATACAAGATAACATAATCAGGAGAATGACTCCACTGACTCCAATATGCCTTAGCACTCAATTTCTTCAGATGATCCCTCACCGCTAAGGCATGTTGTGTAAACAGTGCCTTACGTTCATCTTCATTATCCGTTTCAAACGCCCGCATATAAGCACTCAATGGCACCTTGGAATCTACCACGATTGTCTTCCCTTCAGGCAAACGAATAATCATATCCGGCCTTAACTGCCCATCCTCACTGTTCACAGACACCTGCTCACTAAAATCACAATGCTCCGTCATACCGGCGAACTCAACGACCCTGCGCAATGCAATCTCTCCATAGCGCCCACGGATATGAGAAGTCTTCAGCGCACTCACCAGACTATGCGTTTCCTTTTGCAACTTCTCCGTACTTTGCTGCACGCCAAGTATAAACTGGTTGATCTGCCCATACTGTTGCTGCCGGCTACTTTCCAGCTGACGCATATTGTCATCGAAGCGTTGTAAACTTTCACTCAGCGGCTTCACCATGCTGTCAATCGCCTGCTGCCGCTTCTCCAGATCCCCCTTCGCATCTGTCAACTGGGTTTCCAATGCCGCCTTCGCCAGCGTAACAAATGAATTATTATTATGCTTCAAAGCCTCTGTAGACAAAGCACTGAAAGCATCTCTGAGTTGCTGATTGGATTGTTCAATAAATTGCTGTTGTTCCCGTAACCGCACATCCCGGGCTTCTGTATCACTATGAAGACGGATATTTTCCTGCTGTAAAATCTGCATACGGGCATTCAGCTCTTCAGCCAACGCCTTTTTCTCCTGCAGCTCCTGCCTTAACAGGTCTACTGCCTGGCTACCTGTTCCCATCTGGGTCTCCATAACGGCAATGCGGGTCCTGTATTGTTGCATGGTAAAAAGCAGCCACACGATAATCGCCAACGAAAGCACGACAATGATAATAATCTCCATATATAAGCGAAAAAATGAATTCCGTGCAATAATAACGAAAATAACCGAGCGACATCTTCCGGTTATTCAAGGATTAAAATCAGTAATTCACAGATATTTTTTACCCATTCATCCCATTAATTGTGATCTTTTTAAACTCAATTCATAAAAGGGTATCTAAAAAACCTGACAAACTTTAATTTAATTATAATTATGTATTATGATGAATTACGTAAGTTTGCCCGCGAATAAATTTTAGGTCATATTTTAAAGGGAGGAGCCTTTTTTCACCCTTAAAAATTATAAAATTTTCAAATAGCAAATAAAATCTATGAAAAAAGGATTGTTACTGGCAGGTGTTTTATCACTGTTTATTGGAACGGCTTCCAAAGCGCAGACATTTCATTACGGTTTAAAAGCCAGCCTGATGTTTTCCAGTATTCACGGAGATGGCATGGAGTCAGGAATTAAGCCAGGTTTCCAGGGTGGTCTGTATGCACAGTGGGATCTGTCTAAAAATGGTAAATGGGGGTTCCAGCCTGAATTGCTCTTTACTCAGGCGACAGCAAAGAAAGCAAATGATTTTGCAACTTACTTCGTAACTGACAGGAACACTTATGGTAATGACAAATTACAGCTCAGCTATATCACTGTGCCACTGTTGTTACGTTACAACCCGATTAAGAATCTAACTATCAACGTAGGTGCACAGTACAGCTACCTCTTCTATGCAAATGAAAATATCTTCAAGAGCAACAGAGATGCGCTGACTAAAAGTGATATCGGCGCTGTAGCAGGCGTACAGGTGCAGGTTGCACAGGTACACTTCTTTGGCCGTTATGTATACGGTATCAATGATGTACTGAATGTACATCCGGCTGACCGTTCTGACGTTCACTGGCACACACAGCAGATCACAATCGGAATGGGGATCAACATTAAATAATGTCAATCCCTCATCATTCTGATCGTACCATATACCGGGCCTGTACTATTGTGCAGGCCCGCTTTCATTGTTACGGTTACCTGTTTCTTTCCCTTCGTTAACCCTACCGGAATAGTATATACAATTTCGTAGAACTTGCTCGCCTTATACTGGTTCAGATCTTCTGTCGCTACCTTCACCCCATCAATCAGGATATCGAACTTGCGGTAACGGTTGTCCATTCCCCAATAGTTACACAGTAGACTATTTGCTGCCGCAGGATCTGTTTTCATCGTGAATGTCAGGTACCCATCTTCTTCTGTCGCTCTCCATTTACGGCCATGCTCTTCCCCGTTCAGGGTCTTTTCACCACCAAAGTTATGATCCCTTTCCGGCTGCATCTCCCCTACTCTCAGCATGTCTACTGTCTTTGCTTCTATCTGTTGCAGACGTTTCTTTTCTGCTTCATATTTTTCCTGTTGTACCGCCCACGTCTGAGGTGTGAAGGCGTCCCAGTATACACTGTAGTATTCTTTGGCTATCGTATTGAACGGCACCAGTGTCAGGTCTTTAGGCTGCCCGGTTTGTGTAGTATGAAACACCAGTGGCTGATCTGCTTTTACCCAGTTATTCGGATTGTTATCTGCCGTAACAAGTACCGGAATACCTGTCACCGGATCAGGTTCTGTATTGCCCAATATACCCGCCAATACCACCGGACCATAGAACAATGCAATCCTGTCAGGGTTGTCCGGCATGCTTTCCTTGTACACGTTCATTGGCAGTTCCAGGGTGATCCTGTCACCATTCTTCCAGCTACGTTTTACTGTGATGTAACCATCATTGCCTACCGTCACACCTCTATCCGTCTCTCCATTCACAGCGATTTTCCAGCCCGGCTGTACCCAGCGTGGTTTGCGGATCCGTACTGCGAAAGTGGATGGCTCCTTTGTTTGAACGGTGAGTTCTACCTTATCATCAGCAGGCAGTGAAGTTGATTGCTCTACCACTACATTCTTCTCCTTCCATTGCAGGCGGGAAGGAATGAAGAGATTCACATACAGACTGCCATCTGCTCCCTGGAAGTAAATGCTTTCTCCATACTTCACATGATTCTCCATTCCACTACCCACACAACAGGTGAAAGTATTGAAGGTATCACTGAATTCCTTGCGGGTACCCATCCGCAAAGGCACAAAGTAGCACATCATACCATCGGCATGGTTCTGTGAAGCAAGAATATGATTGTATAATGCCCTTTCATAAAAGTCCATGTAATGTGCATCTGGCTGCAGCGAGAAGAGGTGACGTGTCAGCTTCAGCATATTATAACTGTTGCAGGTCTCCATTGTATTGTCAGTCAGGTAATCATTCAGCTTATCAGCAGGGCCGAGGTATTCATAGTTACTATTCCCACCGGGTGCATAGCTGTGATGCTGTGTCACCGTGTTCCAGAAGAATCCGGCAATCACACTGTCTTTCTTTTTCCCGGTCACTTCATAGCGACGAATACAACCAATCACTTTGGGAATTTGTGTATTGGAATGCTTGCCGGGCAATACATCCAGGTTGGCAGCGAGCGAATCGAGAATCCGTACATCATGAAACTTATAAGAGAGGTCGAGGTACTTCTTCTCTTTTGTCAACGTATACGTGTTCACCAATACTTCATTCATACCCCCATATTCACAAAGCAGCATTTTCTGGATCAGGGAATCAGGCAGGTGATTAATTTCTTTGGAAGTCCAGTCGGCCATCTTCTTTTCTACTACCAGTGCCGTATTGTTATTGCAATAGATATATGCATCCAGCAACCCCGCCATGATTTTGTGCACCGTGTACCAGGGTGACCAGCCACCATTCAGGTCGAAACCACGGCTTTTGATCTTGCCGGCAGCTACCTGTGCCCAAACGGAGTCTTCCCCCGGAATAGCGCCCAGGTAGCCCGTTTTGCGGGCCTTTTGGCATTCGTCCAGTTCTTTTACAATATAATTCACCTTGTCAAGAAAACGCTTATCGCCGGTGGATGCATATTCCAGTGCACAGGCAGACAGGTAATGCCCTAAGGTATGCCCGGCCAGTCCGGAATTCTCCCAGCCACCATATCGTTCTCCTTTTGCTTTCAACCCTGCATGGGTTCTGAAATCAGACAATAATCTGTCCGGTTCTATCACCAGCAGGAAGCGTTCATCGGCTTCCATTGCCTGTTTAAATGGTCCCGCAGCTATGCTTACGTCTTCCAGCGGGAATGTATATGCCTGTAATTTCACGACAGGTTTTACCTTCATCTTTCCGTTATCCTTCATGGGTGAGAAAGACTGTGCGGAACAAAAAGCTACAGGCAGCAACAAGGAGAATATAGCGAGTGTTTTCATGCGTCAGTTCGTTTAAAATAGATTAATAGAAGCGCCAGTTCGTTTTGAAATCTTTGGTGATGGTTTTGTTTTCGAGGATCACCCGGATCATTTCTACAGGCATCATATTGCCCTGCATGATCGCATCGTGGTATTGCTGGTAAGTCATCTTACCACTATCTACCATTTCTCTTTTCAGCGCCATAAATTGCAGCCCACCTATCATATAAGCCACCTGGTACAGCGGACTGTAATCACCTTTGAAAGAACGGCGTACTTCACCTGCGGCATTGGCTCTTTCATGCCCTACTCTGTCTACGAGGAAATCAACACATTGCTGGGGAGTCCATTTACCAAGATGGTAATTGAGGGAAAATATAATCCTGGCACAGCGATGCATTCTCCAGAAAAGCATACCTACGCGGTCTTCGGGCGACTGCGGAAATTTCTGATCCCACAAGAGCATTTCCCAGTAGAGTGCCCAGCCCTCTATCCAGAAAGGTGTTTCAAAGTGGCGGTAAGTTTTATAACGGTTGGTCATAAATTCCTGTAATGCATGACCGGCAAAAAGCTCATGGTGCACTGTGGCACGGGAGAAGTGTGGATTGTTACCACGCATACTCATGAGTTTATCTGCCTCTTCCATATCGTTCGTCGGGTAAGAAATACTTAACTCTTCTCCTCCTGTAAAGAATGGATTCACCAGCTGCCGCTCCGGCGTCATCATGATCATCCGCCAGGTTTCTTCAGCCAGAGGTGGAATGGTCACGAGATTGTGGCCCTTGATGAAACTGACAGATTCGTTGTAGAGTTTCATGATAGCTTCCGGTTGATCGCCGGCAGGTACATAAGTGTTCTTTACTTTTTCCAATGCCTTGTGCCAGTCATCGCCAAAGCCCATTTCACGGCTGGCTTTCAGCATCTCCTTGTCACAAAAAGCGAATTCTTTATTGGCAATATCAATCAGCTCTTCCGGTGAGTAAGGAATAAACTCTGTTTGTAACTGGCGAATCAGTTCTTCCCTGCCAATAGGATGGCCGGTGATACCACTACCATCATCTTTGGTACCGGGTGCCTGCTTCATCTTCGTTTTCCATGCATTCACATAACTGTTCAGGGCAGAATCCAGTTGTGCATATGGAGCGGGTATCCACCAGGTAAACAGGGGATCATATCCATTGTAAAAAGTATGAATGCTATGGATCGCTTCCTGCAAACCTTTGGTTACCTGCTCCCCTCTGCGCAACAGGTAGATGTTGAGGTCTGTATTATTGATTAACTGCTTCTCTTTTTCTTTGATAGCAAGGGCCATCTCTCTGTAGGTACCCGCTAATGCCTGCCAATCCTGTTTGCCACCTCTCCTTCTGATCTTCTCTGCTTCATATATTTTATCAGCGATGGGAAACCAGGGGGATAGCGTTTTTACCTGTGCGGTCGCTTCGTCTAAGTGATAGATATTTTCTTTCAGCTTTGTGCGGAAAAGCACGTAGTCTACCTTGGCATCAGTGGTCAGGGCGTCAAAGTTCACCGCCTCCAGCTGGGAGAGGTAATCGTTGTTGAAAGTTTTAAAGCGGGCATTCTTTTCCGGTGATTCATCGATCTGATAAAAACGGTACAAACTACCTCTGTCTGCCTCATAGTGAATGAGCAGGTCTGAAATGTCTTTTTGTTGTGCCCATACGGGCATAGTGGTCCCCAGCATCATCGAGAGAATGAGTCTTTTCATGTATAATGAGTTTATATATTATTTCAGAATCGGTCTACCTTGAAAGGTGTGATATCCATGGATAATTTATCGCCGGTAATGATTTCGCTGACTAACTTACCTGTAGCTGCACCCAGACTGATTCCCAGCATGGAGTGACCAGTGGCCACGGTGACATTCGGATAGTTTTTCAATGTGCCGATATGTGGCAAACCATCTGCACTACAGGGGCGATAGCCATGCCATACCTTATCTGCTGTGGGTAAAGGAATGTCGTAAGCAGGGAAATACCTTTTTACAGATTCAAGAATACCCTGCACCCTTTCCATGCGGGGAGGGGTATTGACCGGGGTGATCTCCATGGTACCACCAAACCGGATCTTGTTGCCGTTCATAGGGGAAATAGCCACTCTTGCTTCGCTGAGGATTACTGAGCGCCTTACTTTCCATGGTGCATCTTCGTAAGTTACGGAGTACCCCCTGCCGCCTACCATGGGGATATTCAGATCCAGTTGTTTGGCTAATTCACCACTCCATACCCCTGCCGCAACAATGATGTGGTCTGCTTCCAGGTTACCTTTGCTGGTAATGACGCCGTTTTTCGTAAAACCGGTCACTTCCCGGTTACCTTCGAACTGCACACCTTTACTTTTCAGGTAGGCAATCAGGCTGGTCATGAGTTGATTGGGGTACAGCTGGGAATCACCGGGGAAATACACGGCCCCCAACGCATTGATTGCCGTGTCGGGTTCCATTTGTTGTAACGTTGCTTTATCTATCAGCTGGGCTTCGATTCCCAGTTCTTTGGCTGCTTTGATGGTGTGTTCCGCATGGTGAGCGTTCGCTTCAGTCTGAAAGAGTTCCAGCATACCGGTAGGATCATAGCTGAAATCCAGGCCGGGAATTTTGGTCCATTCTTCATAGAGATGCTTGCTGAGTAAGGCAATATCCCTTAATGGAATAGCGGATCTTTCTACATGTGATTTAGTAGCGCTCTTTACAAATTGCAACCCCCATTTTACCAGGGCGCCATTGAAAGAGGGTTTGATGTAAAAAGGGCTTTTTGAATTGAGCATCCATTTGAGCCCCTGCCATACAATACCCGGTGTAGCGAGGGGTACGAAATGGCTTGGGCAGATATATCCTGCATTACCGTAGGAGCAGCCATTGAGCATGTCAGTACGGTCTACAATAGTAATGTCGTGTCCTGCGGCCTGTAAGTAGAGAGCACTGGATAATCCGATGATGCCGCCGCCTATTATGATTGTCTTCATGAATCCGTTTAATTTTTGATTTTCCCTAAGAAAAAAACATTTTATTTCTTCTTAAAGAACGGTGAACCCATATGCGTACGGATCATCTTCCGGATCGATGGAAATCGTATTATATCCATAGATCCTCGCCCATCCCTCTATTCCCGGTCTGATCGCAGGCATACCACCTACTGTCGTTTCTTCTTCTATGGTACCGATGAACTTAGAACCGATAATGCTTTCATGTATGAATGCATCCCCTTTCTTCAGTTTCCCCTTGGCATACCATTGTGCCATGCGTGCCGAAGTACCGGTACCGCAAGGCGAGCGGTCAATTGCTTTATCACCATAGAACACGGCATTGCGTGCAGTAGAAGCAGGATCCAGCACACTACCTGTCCAGAGCACATGCGAGCAGCCGTTGATATGAGGATTATCAGGATGTACAAAAGTGTATTTTTCGTTGATACGTTTTCTAAGTTCACGCGCCCAGCTGATTAACTGGGAAGCGGTGTAGTGCTCAAGACCGGGGAAGTTCTCCTGCACATCCACAATTGCATAGTAATTACCGCCATAAGACACATCTACTTTCAGCATACCCAGGTCAGGGCATTCCACTTCCAGGTCGGTAGCAGCCAGGTAGGAAGCAACATTCGTCAGTTTGACACTCTTTACTTTATTGCCCTCCTGTTTGTATTCGATGATGACCAGTCCGGCAGGTGCTTCCATGCGCACGATACCCGGGATCTTAGGAGTGATCAACCCTTCTTCGATGGCAATGGTGATAGTACCGATGGTACCGTGTCCGCACATAGGCAGGCAACCGCTGGTTTCGATAAATAATACGGCAACGTCATTCGACGGATCATGTGGGGGATACAGGATACTGCCACTCATCATGTCGTGGCCGCGCGGCTCAAACATCAGTCCTTTCCGGATCCAGTCGTATTCCTGTAAAAAATGATTGCGTTTGTCGCTCATGGTGGCGCCATGGAGTACAGGTCCTCCGCCGGCTACCAGTCGCACAGGATTGCCGCAGGTGTGGGCATCGATACAAAAAAATGTTTTCTTCACGGGTGCTTGATTCTGGTTAATTTATTCCTCATTGGTAAAAATACCCGGTGCATAGGAATGTGTACTCTCAGGTATTGATCAATGATGTGCAAAAATTAACATAAAATCAGCGGAAAAGAAAGGCTATTCTTTGGGAAGGGCAATCCTGCCTATTTTTTGATCGTGGTAATCATCGGAAGAGTCGATCATGAATTCGACCTTTTTTATCTGGTCAATATTCCCAAATATGGTATCGATGTACCATAGGCTGCGTTGCGCACTGTCTACATCCTGGTCATAACGGAGTGTTACCCCAAGGGTTTCACTGACTTCGGTGACGATGAGCCTGAACGACTCCATGCTATTTGCATTCAGGCCGATCATAGCCTTTATGGAGAGGAGTTTTTTACCTTCGGGGGAGGTGTGGAATTCAGCGGAAATAAAGGGAACGTCGTTGCTGATTTTAATAACCTTTTCTGACGTAGTTATGAGGTCAAAGGCGCTGTGAATAATGACTGGTGCGGTCAGTGATTCTTCCATAAAAAGCATGATTTTTACACCTGAAGGCGTAAAAATCATGCCGGTATTCATTATTTCTTCAACGAACCGGGATATACCAATCCCTCCGCCTGTTTCAGCTCAATTCCTAACAACTTTGCCACCAACGGCGCCACATCTTCCAACCCAATCTCCGGCAGCACCACCCCACTACCCAAACCAGCACCACTTGCCACAAAACCAGTCCTGATTTCCCTGAAATCCGGGAAGTATCCATGCGCACCACCTTTGGCCGGTTTCAGCAAAGGTCCATCTGCATTATTATTAAAACTGATTCCCTGCTCTCCGGTCAATGCCAGCATTGCCTGGGGATCCGCCTCCATTCTATCAATAGTCGCTTTGTCGATCACCCTGAACAACTTCTGCGGTCCAGGGCTTCATTCACCTGTTCTTCCATTTCTTTTGTTTCAAGCAATTCGATGCCAGAGATGGTGGTTTGCTGTGCAAGTGTCTCTGCGAAATAATCTTCATTATAGACGGGTGTTTGCGGACGGCTAAAGTGATCGATAATGCAGTAGCGGGCCGCAGTAAATAGGTAGCTGCCCAGGCGCCCATGATCGTCAGGCATAATGGTGTCGCGCTTTTTCCAGACGCTGATAAAAATTTCCTGTAAAATGTCTTTGGTGTCGTCTTCCTGTTTCAGGCGTGCGTATATATGGGTATACAGATCTTCCCAATATCTGTTTACCAATGCAGTGAAGGCTTGTTGATCCCCAGTTTTAATCAATTCTAATAGCTGGCTGTCCGGATACTTTTCCATATAAGGGTACAAACATACTCACCGGATGTAAACTGAATATTAACTTTAAAAAAGGGCCTCTGTAAAAACAGAGAGCCCCTTCATCTCAACATTCCAATTATTTAGTGATCACTAATTTTTTTGTATATGTCCGTGCACCACTTACTTTCAGTACATACATACCGGGTGCTAATACTTTATTAATATTTATGTTATTCTTTCCTTTTATGCCCTGACGCAACACTTCCTTTCCCTGGTTATCATATATTGATATTATCAGGGCTTCCCCATCATCAAAGTTGCGGAGACTCACATTAAAAGAGGTAGCAGCAGGATTTGGATATATTACCACGTCTTTTTCCACAGTAGCTATTTTAGCGGTGGCGGCTGAGCATGCCACACTACCTGTAAATGCCATCTGGGTATCGGTGAACCTGGTATAGGCACTGTTGACATCTGTATTCGATGCATCGCTGGCACCTTTGCCATCGCAGTCACTCCGGCCATTGTTGGTATGTGGTACCTGTAAGTAGACACCTGCTGTACTACAGCTCCCGATTTCTGCATCACCACCTACGGTCACGCCTGTACCAAAAGTAACACCCCATTCCATGGCATCACCTTTTACAATGGCATTGTTGGTAACGGTACAATAACTCAGTAAGGCATTGTCTGTCACCTGTGCAGTACCGGAGTAGGTACCATACCATACATTTGCATTGCCATTGATCACAACACTGCCTGATACATAGGCACTTTCTACCCACGCAAAACCATCAATCCGTGCGGTCCCGGAGATATTGCTGGATCCGAGTACGATGGCATTCGGCCCTACATAAGCAGTAGATGCTACAGTGGCGGTATTCGCTACCCAGCCACCACCATTGGAGTGTACATGGCCATTGGTTTTGTAAGCAGCGCGGAAAGTACTCTGGTATCCTTCAGGCACTGCATTGGCAATGCGCAGCTCATATGGATACCGTTTGATTTTCGGCCAACCAGGTTCCCATACATAAGAAGTATGTGTGGTAGGTGCTCCCATAACAACTAAATACAATTTTGATTCATTGCTATTCAGTTGAAAACTAATCTGGCTTTCATTGGCACTGTTCAGGGTACCATAGCGGGAAATGGTGCCATCGGCCAGTGCGGTAACAAAGCCGTATCGCCAGCCGGCGGTACTATTCACTTCAGTATGGCCTTTGAACTTTACCGTTACCAATCCGGAACTACAGGTAGGATATAAAGGGATGATATTATAACCATAATCCTGTGGTGCAAAGGCATCCGGCACTACATAGCGGCCGGTGCTGGCACTGACCTGTGTAAGGAGGGTATTGAGCCGCCATACATAATGCGGCTCACTGTTAATGAGGGCATCGCGCTGCGCACGGATAATTGCACCAAAACCATTTACGGTATAATCAGCCGTTGGTTCTCTTTTTACATACTCATACATAAAGTCATTCAGTTGTGATTGTGTCCATCCTTTTAACCGGCGATAGGTCACCAGGGGATGTTCATTGGCCAGGGATTCTTTCCAGAGACGGTTTATCATAGAGATGCCATCGATCTGCTGAATGGTGAATAATAAGCGGAATGCATCGTAATGGTGACGGGTGGAGCTGTAGTGGAACATGGAAGTTCCCATCCATCTCGGCATATCATCGGATGCAAAGCGGGGGTACATCTGGGTACGCATATAATTGGCGTGGGTTTCCCAGAAGAATCCGGCAGGTTCATAATTGACATATCCACCGCCGACAGTGTTCTCCTGAATGGAGATCATGCCTTGCAGGGAGTGAGTCAGTTCATGGCTGATCACACCACCATCGCGGGTAGCATTGGGATGCACCCACATGGCCCCGATGGTATTGTCGTACGTACCGCCAAATGCCCATCCGGTAGGCCCATTGGTACCCCAGGTGTCGTTCATGACGATGATGATCTTATACTTGCCGAGGTTTTTAGTGGGGGTGTCCGAACAGAATTTGATTTCGGAGATGTATTTGGTGTAGATCTTTTCCAGGGTGTCACAAATCGATTGGGGGTTAAAGGCCAGGTTCGGGTCGGAGTAACTGGCAGGGTCGGTGCCCACTACATTGCCCCAAAAGACAATAAAGTTGGCGGACTGATAAGATTTGCTGTATGACCAGGTATTGAGAGGGGCCGACGAGAATTCGGAGGGAATAAATACCGACTTCTGGGCGGCAGTGATGCCTGTAAAGAGCAGGCATAATAACGACAGTACATGTGCTTTCATGGATTGTGCTTTTTAAATAGTAACTGGTTAATAAGGGTTTATTGCATGAGGGTGTGCTCTTCTAAATGTAAGGCAATTGAAGGGGGCCGGCGGTACGGATATTAACAGGTTCTGGGCATATCATAACTAGTCTGGCATTAGTGCGGCTAGTATACCAACCCTATACTAAAGGGGTACCAAAAGGGCACCAATATATCACTTGTATATCCCGGGGATATTGAAGTGATATATTGGTGCCCTTATAGTGATCTTTTGGAGACGGTTTAATCTTATATCAGGACTATATCTTTGGTCTTGTTTTGATCCAACTGCTATACACATTAAATTAATTTATATATAGCCATTTGCTGAAACAACCCCTTCTTTTAACTATATTGTATTCACCCAGTATAAAATTTTATCAATAGCTTATGGGATTTTTGGACCAATATGACCTTGCGCCCAATATTTGGGACGAGATGTACGATCACCATCAGATTCGAGACCACTATCAGAAAGTCTTTCATTCGCTGGAACAGTTTGATGTAAGCGCCCTCCAGCAGAAAGACCGGCTAGCCGGTGAATTATTTATGAATCAAGGAATTACGTTTACGGTCTATAGCGATGATGCCGGAATAGAGCGAATTTTCCCCTTTGATATCATTCCCCGGATCATCACAGGAAAGGAATGGGACCATATAGAAATGGGTATCCGGCAGCGTTTAAAGGCCCTGAATCTCTTCTTAAAGGATATTTATAATGAACAGCAGATCCTGAAAGACAAGGTCGTTCCTGCGGCGCTGATTGCCTCCTGTCCCCATTATACCAGAGAGGTATTTGGAATTAAGGTTCCCCATGACATTTATGTACACATCTCCGGGATTGACCTGATCAGGGGTGAAGACGGGCAGTTCTATGTACTGGAAGATAACCTTCGCACGCCTTCCGGGGTGAGTTATATGCTGGAGAACAGGGAAGTGACCAAGCGGATTTTCCCCGAACTACTGGCCGCCAGTCATGTGCGCAGGGTAAGTAATTACCCCCTTATGCTGCATGAAATCCTCCTACAAATGGCACCGGCTCAGATCTCCAACCCCAGTGTCGTATTGCTCACGCCCGGTATTTATAACTCCGCTTACTACGAACATGCATTTCTGGCCCGTATGATGGGGATCACCCTCGTAGAAGGCAGGGACCTGGTGGTAGATAATCATAAGGTGTACATGAAGACTACAGAAGGCCTGGAGCAGGTACACGTGATCTATCGCAGGATAGACGATGAATACCTTGACCCGCTGGGATTTAAACCGGATAGCGCACTGGGAGTACCGGGGTTGATGAATGCCTACCGTGTGGGGAATGTGGCTATTGTGAATGCGATTGGCAATGGCGTGGCAGATGACAAGGCTGTGTATGCTTATGTACCGCAGATGATCCGGTATTACCTGAATGAGGAACCGATCCTGCCCAATGTACCAACGTATGAATTAAATGACCCGGAGCAACGCAAACATGTGTTTGACAATATAGAAAAGATGGTGATCAAGCGAACCAATCAATCTGGTGGATATGGCATGGTGATGGGGAATAAAGTGACACCGGAGGAATGGGTGAAGGCAAAAGCTGCTATTGAAGCGGATCCCCGTAGTTTTATTGCGCAACCTATCATCAAACTCTCTACCGTACCTTGTTTTATTGACGGTACTTTTCAGGCCAGACATGTAGACCTGCGCCCTTATGCATTATGTGGTCCGCAGGGTGTACAGATTGTACCTGGTGGCCTTACCAGAGTAGCTTTACGCAAAGACTCCCTGATTGTGAATTCTTCACAGGGCGGGGGTAGTAAAGACACCTGGGTTATTGACTAAAATATTAATATAGATCGTACATGCTAAGTAGGATTGCGGATTCACTATTCTGGCTGGCCCGTTATATGGAAAGGGCCGAAGGTTTACTAAGAGTTACTGCTACACATTACCTCCTCTCTCTCGACAAAGATGTGAATGGGGCGCTCACCTGGCAATCGGTGTTGGAGACATTTACCTCTGCTACGCCTGCAGAAATAGAAGCGACAAAAAATCAAACTGCGGAGGCATTGAAATTATTGCTCACCAGCAATAGTAACTCCAACTCACTGAAGGTGATCATCAGCAAGGCACGGGAAAATGCGAGAGGTATTCAGGATTATATAACAAAAGAAGTATGGGAGGAAGTAAATTCCTTTTATCACCTCATCAATCAGCCTTCGCTGGATAAGCGACTCTCCAGTTATGAAGCAGCAGATATCCTCGACATGTTCACAAGACACAGTGTACTGTATACAGGTATTACAGATATTACCATGGCACGCGGTACGGGATGGGGTTTTATGAACCTGGGCAAATATATTGAGCGGTGCTTTGAAACGATTGTGCTGACCAATAAACATTACCAGATGAATCATTATAAGATTCATGAGAATAAAGATATCATGCAATGGCGGCAATTGCTCATGTCACTTTCCGGCTATGAACTACATTTAAAGACTTATCGTTCTTCGGCGGATGATCATGATGTATTGGACCAGGTATTGTTCAATGAAGATTTCCCGCATTCTGTAGTGTATTCCTTAGGTCGTATTGACAGGCACCTGCAGGATGTAACAAAGCGCATCGTCTCTGAAGAGAATGCCGCGTTGATGCGATGTTTTGGAAGGTTGTACAGTAAGGTAAAACATACTGATCTGGATACCCTGAACAATCAAACCTTACATCCTTACCTGGAGGATTTGCGGGGAGAGGTATTGCAGTTTACGAAGCTGCTGAGTCAACAATTTTTTTCTTACGCATAAGCTGTTGCCATATGCCAATTTTCAGAATACATCATATTACCATATACGATTACGACAGACCGGTCAAAGAAAGTGTGAACGAAATAAAGATCTTTCCTTCGCAATGCCCGGGGCAGGAGGTATTGCAACATGACCTCTTTATAACCGGGCATCCGGATGTGCAGACATTTACGGATTACTTTGGGAATAAGACCGGGGGATTCAATATACTGGCAGCACACAAAACACTGAAGATAGAGAGTAAATTACTGGTGCGGACAACCGCGACTTCCCAGTTACAGTTGAATTTTCATTCGGCGTTTGAGCAACTGGAAGAAGAGGTCTCCGGCAATTTACAGTTGCTGGAAATGGCACGCACAGCAGCTATTGATGCGCAGGAGGCGATAACGGATATTATCACTACAATCAGCGCAAGAGGTAAAAGTGTGGCTGCAGTAACGGAGCATTGCAGTGAATATATCTTCAGGCACTTTAAATACATCAAGGGCATTACGAATATAGAAACCACGGTTGATGAGATCCTGCAACATAAAGCGGGGGTGTGCCAGGATTTTGCGCATCTCATGTTGCAGATCTTAAGGAGTATGCATATTCCGTGCAGGTATGTGAGTGGGTATATTTGTCCGAATAAGGATGGATTGAGAGGTGAAGGGGCCACCCATGCATGGGTGGAAGTGTATATACCAGGAACCGGATGGGCGGGAATTGATCCCACGAATAATGTATGGGTAACGAATAAACATGTGAAGCTGGCGGTGGGAAGGGATTTTAATGACTGTACACCGGTGAAGGGAACTTTTAAAGGGATGGCAAAGCAGCAGTTGTCAGTATTTGTGGCGGTGGGATATGAGGACGGGTATGTGTTTGAGGAGTTGAATAATGTGCACTTGCAGGAGCAGCAGAAAGATGCAGACATGCAAAAAGAAGATGGTGCAGGGCAACAATAACAGGATTTGAATTCACGGAAACAGGCCGCAGGTCTATACAACCGTCATTCGCAAAAGTAATAGCATTAGCTGTCAGGCCAATAAAACTGCCATCCTCAATTGGAACATCATTATCCGGCCGGAGGCCAATAAACCGCGGTCGGAAGAATTTTGCAAAGATAAAATTCTTCCGACCCGCGCAAATTTAATGCACTAATGCCTTTTGCATCTCCACTTTCCCTTTACCAAAGAAATAATACGCCGGAATCCCCAATAACACAATTACCAACCCCGGCCACGTATTCTCAAATTTATACACCAGCAAGGACAAACAAATGATTGTTGCAGCTATAATATACAACATGGGAATAAATGGATATCCAAACGCCTTATATGGTCTTTCCATCTCAGGCCTTGTCCGTCTTAACCTAAAGATCCCTGCAATCGTAAGGATATAAAAGATCAGCACCACAAAGATCACATAATCCAACAGCTGCCCATATTTCCCACTCAAACAAAGCAAGGAGGCCCACACACACTGACTCCACAATGCCTTTCCCGGCACAGCATTCTTATTCAGCAATCCCATTTGCTTAAAGAACAACCCATCTTTCGCCATGGTAAAGCACACACGTGCGCCTGATAAGATCAATCCATTCACACATCCAAATGTAGACACCATTAACAACACCGCGATAATCATCGTTCCATTATTCCCAAAGATCTTTACTGCAGCTGCCACTCCTACTCTATCATTCTCTGCAAATGCAATTTCATGCAAAGGCAATACCGCCAGATAAATCAGGTTTGTTGCAATGTAAATAGTAGTTACCAACAAGGTACCAAAAAACAAACTGCGTCCGATATTCCGCTCCGGGTTCTTAATCTCCCCGGCTATAAAGGTCACATTGTTCCAGCTATCACTACTGAACAAACCACCCACCATACTGGCCGCAATAGCCCCCAATACTGCAAACCCTGAATAAGATACCAGCTGCGAAGGTTCCAGTTTATTAAACCCAAAGCCACTCTGCCAGTTTGCATCCCACACCTGTTTGCTTGCCGCAAAGCAGCCAAACACAATCAGTGCCAGCAATGCCACAATCTTTGTCAAAGTAAAGATCGTCTGGATCAGCTTCCCTTCTCTCACACCTCTTGTATTTACAAACGTGAGAAAGACTATCAGCAAAATAGACGTAACCTGTGCAGCAGTTATTTTTACAAACCCAAGGTCTGCCAGGATGTTCGTTTCACTCAGTACAGGAAACCGAAAAGCGGTGAACCTTGCAAATGCTACACCCACCGCTGCTATTGTACCTGCCTGTATTACCGTAAAAAAGCTCCACCCAAACAGGAACCCTGTCAGGTCATTAAAAGCTTCTTTCAGGTATACATACTGTCCGCCAGCATGAGGAAACATGGCACTTAGTTCTCCGTAGCTCACAGCCGCTGTAATGGTGAGCACTGCCGTAATAACCCATATCAGTATCAGCCAGCCGGCCGACCCTACATTCCGGGTGATATCTGCACTCACGAGAAAGATCCCGGAGCCGATCATGGATCCTGCTACGATCATTGTAGCGTCAAGCAGGCCAAATGAACGTTTAAATGATTTTGGTTGATCTGACATAGGTGTTTTTTATCTGGTAAACTCGTTATCGACCAGTCTCCATATTCCCAGTGGATTTGATTTCTTTAATGCATCGGGCAACATATTATCCGTAAAGTTTTGAAAGCATACGGGCCTTACCCACCGGCGAATTGCACTGGTACCTACACTAGTGAAACGGTTATCGGTAGTAGCCGGATAAGGGCCACCATGAACCATAGCAGCGCATACTTCCACTCCTGTAGGGGCATTGTTCAGTATGATCCTGCCTGCCAGTGTTGCCTGTAAAGCGATCATTGATTTGTAAATAGTGGTATCCTTATCGGTACCTACTACGGTAGTGGTGAGCTGTCCTTTCAGACTTCTGAGTACCCTCTCCAGTTCTTCTTCATCGGCACAGGCTACCAGTAAAGAGTATGGGCCAAATAATTCTTCTGCGAGATGGGGATTTTGTAAAAGTGCCGCACCTGTGGTACGTGCTACTACCGGCCATGCTTCCAGCTCCGCTGGTTCAGGGGTTTGGCCTACCAGGGTCACTGTTTCCAATGAGAGTACGTTTGCCCTGCCTTTGGTGTAAGTAGCATAGATACCGGTATGCAACATCTTTGCAGGTGCACTGGCAGAGATGGCACCACCTAACATGTGTGCAAAATTGTCCAGCGCATCGCTTTGAATACCGAGCAGCAACCCGGGGTTGGTACAAAACTGTCCCATACCCAGTGTGATGCTGGCGGCAAAGGTTTGTGCAAGCTGAGGCCCCTGGGTAAGCAATGCATCAGGATAGAATACAACCGGGTTTACACTGCCCATTTCTGCGAAGACGGGGATCGGTGTTTCTCTTTGGGAAGCGTATTGCAGCAAAGCTTTTCCGCCATTGAAAGAACCTGTGAATGCTACACCGGTAGTAGCAGGATCCATCACTAACAGTTTACCTGTTTCATAGCCTTCATCGGCTACGTGCTGCAAGGTATGCGCAGGCAGTTCAGATTTTTCAATCGCCCGGGCAATGGCTTCGTATGCTAAAATAGAAGTGCGCGGATGTGCGGGGTGCCCTTTTACTACAACGGTAGCACCGGCGGCAAGGGCACTGGCAGTATCACCACCGGCAGTAGAAAATGCAAAAGGAAAATTGCTGGCACCAAATACCACTACCGGGCCTACGGGTAACAGCATTCTGCGGAGATCGGGTCTGGCAGGTGTTGCTTCAGGTCTGGCGGAGTCGATGACAGCTTCGACCCAACTACCTTCTTTGAGCAGTTCAGCAAAAAGTTTCAGCTGGTTGGTGGTGCGGGTCAGTTCCCCATTCAGACGGGCAGCAGGCAGATTGGTTTCTTCGCCGGCTGTCTGTACCATTATCTCTCTCTGTGATTCAAGTTCTGTGGCGATGGTTTCCAGGAATGCAGCACGTACAGCAGGGGTCACCTGTCTGTACGTTTCAAAGGCCTGTGCGGACTGCTGCATGATCTTTTGTATCTGCATGCGATATAATATTGTAAGTGTTAATATACGGGCAACTTGGGCCTGTTGGCCAGCGCGGTATTGATCACGCCAAGGATCTTCTCTCTCTCTTTACCTTCCAACGGCAGGCGCGGCGCTCTTACAGCTTCAGAACCGAGACCTACCTGTTGCTCAGCCAGTTTAATATACTGAACTAATTTAGGATGCAGATCTAATTCCAGCAAGGGCAGGAACCAGCGATAGATAGCCAGGGCTTCTGCGATTCTGCCAGCTTTGGTGAGACGATATATGGCGACGGTCTCTTCAGGGAAGGCACATACCAGTCCACCTACCCAACCATCAGCACCCAACATTATCTCCTCCATAGCTAACGTATCTACCCCACAAAGTATTTTAAAGCGGTCACCAAATCGATTTATCATACGGGTCACATTAGAGACATCCCTGGTAGATTCTTTAACAGCCTGTACGTTAGGATAAGCAGCTAACTGTTCAAAGATATCCAGTGTCACTTCGATTTTATAATCTACAGGATTGTTGTAGATCATGATGGGCAGATCCGTAGAAGCTGCGACAGTTTTGAAGAAGATAGCGGTTTCTTTTTCATCGCTTTTATAGCGCATGGGCGGCAGCAGCATCAGCCCTTTTGCACCCCATTTAGCGGCAGCTTCCGCCTGTCTTACCGCTTCGCTGGTAGCGCCTTCTGCAATGTTCAGTACAACGGGAATTTTTCCCTGCACTTTTTCAACTGCATATTTTGTGAGTGTTTCTTTTTCAGCGATGCTAATGGTACTGGCTTCGCCCAGTGAGCCACCGAGAATAACGCCGTCGATACCGGCCGCTACCTGTGCATCCAGATTCTTGCCAAACAGAGGGAGGTCTAGTTCATCTGATGATGTAAACTTGGTGGTAAATGCAGGAAATATTCCTTTCCATTCAATAGCCATAGACTGTGTATTTTTTTCTCAAAAATATCTACTACGATGTAAGGTGGCCGCTCTGATAGTAATCAATTATACGTAAATTTTAACCTCTTTGACTGACAGGCTATTGCAACCACTGCGATGCCCCTGATGCCCACATCTTGCGCCGGTGTGCGGTAGGCCTGCGACGGGCTGAAACAATGTACTATTAATAAGTGCAAAATACGTTAATCCGGATTTTACCCATCATTGCCCGGATATTAACCTCTATAAGTTTAATATTATGAAATTTGGGTTAAAATATGTAATATTGAGAGGACGAAATTTTAATTGTGTAATTAACACTCATTTTACCCGATAGAAGGGATCAACCAAAATAATAGAATTAGCGCGACTGAAGGAGGGATTTCTGCTTTTTACCTGTAAACCATTTTTGCAAGTACCTGCTTGCTGTGAACTTAAAACTACCTTACGATGAAAGTGTTACAGTTTACTATACCTGTTCCGCTGGACAAATCGATCATTGTTCAAAAAGACGTATTGCCTTTTTTCTATCCTCATTTGCACCGGCATCAGGAGATCCAGATGAGCTGGATCCAACAGGGGGAAGGTACCCTGGTAGCGGATAATAATATGCATGCTTTCCGGCCGAATGACATCTTCTGGCTGGGGGCGAATCAACCGCATATTTTTAAAAGTGAGGCGTCGTATTTTCAGCCAAAGAGCAGGAAGAAAATAGTGGCGTTGGTGATCTTTTTTAATCCGAACGGGGAGTTGGCGTCGCTCTTTAATTTACCAGAGACGAAGTTGCTGAAGAACTTCATTTTACAGAGTCAGTCGGGGTTTAAAGTACCACCGGCGTATACAGCGGAGGTATCGAGCAAGATGATGCAGATCACGAATAGTAGTGGAACGGATCAGTTATTGCAGTTTGTAGATCTGTTAAAGCAGTTGTCTGGCTATGCAGATATGACACCATTGGCTACGGCGCAGAAGACCCAGATAGTGAGTGAGCATGAGGGTATCAGGATCGGGAATATCTATAATTACATTATGCAGAATTATGATAAGCCGATTACGCTGGAGGATGCGGCGAAGCAGGCGCATATGACGCCCCAGGCATTTTGCAGGTTCTTTAAGAAGCATACGCTGCATACGTTTGTTTCTTTCTTAAATGAAGTGAGGATTAATGAGGCGTGTAAGAAGCTGACGGATGGCGCGTTTGATAATATTGCAACGGTGGCATATACCTGTGGGTTTAATAGTATTACGAATTTTAACAGGGTATTTAAGACGGTGACGACGCAGAGTCCAAGCGAGTATATGACGAGTTATTTTCAGAGTGTATGATATAAGGTAAACCCGCCGTTAATGGCGGGTTTACCTTATAAATATAAATTCCAATTAATACTTCCGGTCCGACAACCATGACAATGACCAACAAAAATAATTTTCACTTACTTTCTCTTCGCGGCTCGCTGTTTTTTTCTAATCGTTTCCCTTCTAATAAGAATATCTAATCCTCCTGCAAATACTAATATTACGACCGCGAATATTGCAAATATTACCCTTAATATAAATGTACCTCCTGCTGTTTCATATCCATACATTATAATATCCTCATCAGGCAGGTATTTCATGGTCACTTCATCGTTGATCCGATGGGTATAGTAAAACTCACCACTCACCATCCTTTTCATATGCACACCCTTACCCACAAAATCCGCATAGTAATTAACCGTTGCCCGCCTGTACTTCTCTATATAAAGGTTATTGATCTTTGTCTCTACCTGAATTCCGTTGTTAGCCACCCTCATTTTTTTCAGTTCCCGTCTCAAACCAATACAAGCTATCAAAACGATCACCAAACTAACTGGTAAAGCCATCAAAAAAAGGGACTTTTTCATCATTACATTTTTATAGATGGATTAACTCCCTGCTTTCTATGCAATGCCCATTGTTCCAGGGCCTTATCAAAAAAAGATTGTACTGTAGCACGATTCCCATCCACATACACCTTTATCAGTTTATGGTCAAATGTCGTGACGAGCAAATGCGGGGATTCCACCTCTACGGATCGATACAAGGTATCCATGGTCCGGATATTCTCATAATAAGCAAAAGCAATTTCGTCCATCGTCTTGCTTCTATCATCGAGGTAATAAGTAGCTACCCGTTTGTTAGAAACAAAGTTACCGGCGATTCGCTTTCTATAATTGGAGTAAAATTGGAAAATGGTTTCGTCCTCATCCAGTAAATGCAGTGTTTTGAGGCGCTGTACCAGTCGCTCGCTGATCATCTTGTCCCGATGGTTCGGCTGGCAGGAAAACAAACAACACAAAAAAATGCCCAAAGCAAAATACTTCATGATAAAGGAAATTTATAGAAAAGCATGGAGGCCGGAACTGACCTCCATGCTTTTGTTCTACAATTTAATAAATTTCCTGTTTATCTTCTTTTCACCGTCTTTAAATTGTATGATATAGGTACCCGGAGCCAGGTTGCTTACATCAATTTTACCACCTTCTGAACGCAGATAGCTGTTCTGCCCATTCGCTACATTCACGATACTGAAGAGACCATCTGCTGATAGTCCGCTGATAGTAAGGTAATTATATACCGGGTTAGGGTAGATCTTAAATGCCTTCTGCGCTGCAGCGGTTGTCGGCAGGGCATAGCTGGCCAATCTGGCTGCACTGTTGCCATACACTTCCAGTTCGAATATAGAGTACCCATAACCTGTGGTTCTGGCGGTACCGTAGATTCTTACGTAACGGCCGGCACCTGTTAAACCAGTATGGTCATTAATAAGGTCGTTATTGCCGGTAATGGTCTTCACGGTATGCCAGTTGCCAATAGTGTCTGCTATCTGAACGAGGTAGTCTTTGCCTTTCGCATTTTCCCAGGTGATCTTCACTTCGCTGATATTATACCTTGCACCCAGGTCTACGTAAATCCAGGAAGGATCTTCGAAGGCGCTGGACCAGCGGGTTGAAATATCGCCATCTACGGCTGCGGAGCCGGGCATGGTAACTGCATTTTCATTGCCTGATACCACTACGTTTTTATTCAGGGCCAGGTTGCTGCTACTACCATTGCTCACAGTGATGCTTACAGGGATAGAAGTGGCCGTGAGCCCCGCATTGTCTGTAGCTTTTGCCGTGAGGGAGTAAGTGCCTGCAGGAACATTGGTCCAGGTAAATGTATAAGGTGCATCTGCATCCTCTCCTACCTTGGTAGTACCCTGATAGAATTCTACGTTGGTAACTGCCGCAGTAGAATCCGTTACAGCAGCATCTATTTCGATATTCTCACCAGCGGAGAAAGTAGCATTGTTTGCAGGAGAAGTCAGACTTACAACAGGGCCTTCGATGCCGCCTGCCAGTGCAAAGGTGAGGTAGTTTACATTGAAGTCTGTCGCATCCAGTGATACGCGCAGTACTTTTACCCCTTTGGTCAATACCGGTGTGGTGACAGCAACTGTCTGCCAGGCCTGGAAACCGCCGGTAGCAGGTACCGTGATATTGCCGGAGATATTCTGGCCATCTAGCTCTATGTGCATGGTCTTGGCTGCACCCGGATTTGCCACGCGGACTGATAAGGTATACTGCGCGGCAGTTGTTACATCAATCGTGTATTCCAGCCACTCGCCTGCTGCCACATACCCAATGTTATAGCCACCTTCTGAACAGTTTTCGAGATCTACATCCTCAGTAGTACGGTATTGATTACCAGCATTACCTGTAGAGTTATCATGGTAAGCGATGCCTTCACCACCGAGGTCGAAGTTTTCTATTTCGATCTTGCCGGGGATAGCTGTTGGCTTCGCGAAATAAGGATTCTGCAGGTTGGCACCTACTGCATAAGTTGCGGTAAAGGTGCTGTCCTTTTTAGGCACGCGGATGGTTTGACCCGCAGCCCCACCATTGCTCCAGGAAGCGAATTCGTAGAACTTACCATTCAGCACCTGAGGCGTTACCGCTTCCAGGGAAATAGGTGTATTCACCACCAGTGTCTTGGTAAATGGCGCGGTGTTCTGCGCACCAAGAATGAGTTGTAAACCAGCGATATTAGCTGCCGCTGTGATGTTTACCTTATTGGGAATGATATCGAGTGAATCTACACCGGTACGGCCTTGTGAGTCACTCACGGTGAGCATGATACGTAACCATACATTTGGAGAGGTTTCACCGCCATTGTCTGCTACGAATGAACCAGCGGTAACGCCATTCGGTACAGCAGGACCCGGGTGATAGTGCCCGTTGGTAGGGCCGTCCTGGTGATAAAAACGTACCTCCCACTGATATTTGCCTGCTGGTATCGTACCATCTTCTGCATCGGTAGCGGTACCTGCAAACCGAATGGTATCGCCTACATTCCAGGTGAGCGTAGACAATGGTGCAGAAATATGTGGTACAGGACGAGCGTTGAATGGCAATACGGTGAGCTTCGCATTGTCACTGGTATCTTTACCGGCACTGTTGCTTACTATACAACGATAGTCAGCAGCATCACCTGCTGCCACCGCTGCAATTACAAAAGTATCGGCAGTAGCGCCAGCAATGTTCACCCCATTCTTCTGCCACTGGTAAGTCAACGGTAAGGCACCGGAAGAGGTTACAGAGAACTCCACCGGATCGCCGGTTACGATGGACTGGCTTTGCGGTTGATTCACGATCACGGGCAATTGTGTGGTATCGTATTCAAGGCGATATAAAGATCCCCCGTTACCGTAATACACAAAATAAATATTCCCATCCAGGCCTACGCTGGTACCTAACACACTTCTGAAATTCGTGGTAGAAAAGGTAGTTGCACCGGCACCAGGGTTAGTAGCATCCACGCTTTTGAACCAATCGGAACACCAGTCAGAGAAATAGAAACGGTTCTTGTATTCCGCTGGGTATCTGGTATTTGCAGGGTTGAAAAACACCCCGGAGGTGATAGCACAACCCCATCCATCATGCGGATAGGCAAATACAGGTGCGATAGTAGAATCAGGTTGTTCAGGGCCTGACTGCCCTTTGCCATCCCAGCCATAGTTATAATGTTTGGTAGAATCGGGAGCGGTCACATCGTCAATCTCTTCATAGTTACCTCCTACATTGACAACGAAGATTTTTCCGGAGGCAGGGTCCAGCGCCATTTTCCATGGATTGCGCATACCGATGGCCCAGATGCTTCTTTGCTGGCGGGAAGCATTGGGTGTGTTGTAATAAGGATTGCCGGGAGCTGGCTGCCCGTCGTCGGTGAGACGAAGAATTTTGCCGCGATAGGTATCGAGTTTGGTTGCTTCTGCAGGTGAATTACTTTCACCGATGGCGACATACAGATAGTTGCCTTTGAAAAGGATAGCGCCCCCATTATGGAAGCCATTAATAATAGGATCGAACTCCATGATGCGGGTCGTGCCCGTGATCTGGTTAGCGGCGTTGATAGTGACGCGATCCAGGTAGTGCACGGTGCTGGCAGCATTGGTGTAGAAGATGTAGAACTGGCCGTTGGTAGCAAACTGCGGATGCAGTGTGATGCCTAACAGACCCTGTTCATTCGCCGTAGTGGTTGATACAGCGTGTACGGTAGACACAGTACCGTTTTGATAGACCTTTACATTACCACCACGTTCGGCGATAAAGATGCGGCCATCAGGAGCATGGGCCAAAGCAGTGGCTTCGTTGATATCCTTGCCGGATAACTGTTTGAGTACAAATGCCGATGGCAGTTGACTATAAGCAGGACAGGCATAGAGAATGATCAACATCAAAATGGTGAGTAGGTTTTTCTTCATGTAAGGATTGTTGATTTATGAATATAGGAGGATATGTTAAAGGCATGGTTTAGGCAATCAGAGGATCTTGTCTTTTGATAATGGTGGTTGTAAAATAAGAAAGTTATTGGATGTAACGTGTCAGGTGAATGTAAAACGTGGTTAACTTATTATTATGAAATGCCGGCGGGTACCGGCATTTCCGCAGAAAAGAGATGCAGGTTTATGCTTATGGTTAGTTAGAAAACATCTGGATCATACGGGGTACGTGATATCTCCGCGTAGGGTGACAACGGAGATATCACTTGCCCGCATAGTTTTTTTTCATAAATATTTTCGGGGTCCGATAGCATTTCATGCGGGGAATGTTGTCAATTTCTATCAGGTGGCGTTACCCCTAATAAATGCTTAACAAAGAAATCCCGTTTCTTCATTCTACCATATGGCCCCCCATCACTGTGGCCCATACCGGGTACAACGAGGAGATCGAAGTCTTTATTTGCTTTGATCAAGGCATCTACTACCCGGTAAGTAGATTCAGGCGGCACATTGTTATCGGCCTCACCTACAATGAGCAGGAGCTTACCTTTGAGTTTTGCGGCATTGGTCACATTGGACTGAGCAGCATAGTGCGGGCCTACGGGGTATCCCATCCATTGTTCATTCCACCATTGCTTATCCACGCGATTATCGTGACAACCACAGGCAGATACCGCTGCTTTGTAAAATTCAGGATGGAAAAGTAAAGCACCGGCAGCATTCTGGCCACCGGCAGAAGTCCCGTAGAGACCTACACGGGAAGTATCTACATAAGGATATTTAGCAGCGAGGGCTTTGATCCACAATATACGATCAGGCAGTCCTGCATCGGCAAGGTTTTGCCAGCATACGTCGTGAAATGCTTTGGAGCGGTTAGCAGTCCCCATACCATCTATTTGAACCACCATAAAGCCCAGTTCTGCAAGACTCTGCATTTCGCTGAAGGTCATGAAGGTTTTTGGCACGAAAGCGTCCTGTGGGCCTGCATAGATGTTTTCTATGACAGGATATCTGCGGGTGCTATCGAAGTTGCGTGGGCGGCAGACAATTCCCCAGATGTCGGTTTGGCCATCGCGGGCTTTTGAAGTGAAGACTTCCGGAAGGCGGATACCAGTAGCGAAGTAGTCATGCAAATCTGCCCTTTCCACTTCCATGATCTGCTTACCATCTGAAGTACGATGCAGGGTAGTGACAGGTGGTAAGTCAGGACGGGAATAGGTGTCGAGATAATACGTTCTGTCAGGAGAAAAGCTCAGGTTATGCTGGGCATTTTCTTTGGTAAGCGATACGAGATGGGAGCCATCGAAACTGATACGATAATAGTGAATATTGTAAGGGTCTTCGCCGGGGTTCATGCCACTGGCTTTGAACCATATTTCTCTTTTGCTTTCGTCAACACTATCGATATCGCGTACAACATATGGGCCTTGGGTAATTTCGTTTTTAATAGTGCCCTTAACAGCGTCAATTAAGTATAGGTGATACCAGCCGTCTTTTTCAGAGGACCAGATAATTTCGTTAGTAGCTTCAAGGTAGTGTGTGAAAATGCGTGATTCGTAAATGAAGGTCCTGGTTTGTTCATCAACGAGATCGCGGGTTGTACCATTGGTGGCATCGACTTCTATAATGCGGAAACGCTGATGACCGCGGTCTGCTTTTTCGTAAGTGAAGTAGCGGGGATTGTCCTTGCGCCAGCGGAGATAAGGCTTGCCTAAGAAATCATAAATCGGCGTATTCACTTTGGTCACCTTCTTATCTGCCGGATGAAAGATGAACATTTCGAAGGAGGTGAAGGGATCGCCGGGTTGTGCGTATTCTTCCGTATCTAACCGCGCACGGGTTTGTTCTGGCAGTGATGAAAGTAAATGATGGATAGGTTTTATTTTCTCCGGGCGAATGCGATAACCGACAAAGTACTTGCTGTCCGGTGACCAATGCAGGGCACCGTAGGGTTGATTTTCATTGCCATCGGTGGTAAGTTGAATGGAGTCGGTGGCACCGGTTGCTTTAAGGAATACGTTGCCATTTTGAATAGTAGTGACCCATTCCTTGTTGGGTGATGAGGTATCGGAGGCGGTGTTATCATCGTGAAAGGACCAGCGGGAGATGTCACGGAAGTTAGTTTGCGGGGTGGTTAAATTGGGTGCAGGAATGCTGGTACATTGGCCATTTTTATATTCAAACCATTGGTCTTTGATGGAGAATTTTATAGCAGATTTTTCTATTTGCAAATCAGTAATAGGGAGATGTTTAGCATCGTATTTTTTCAATGCAGCCGCTACTTTTTCGTGATCGAATGCAGGTGCTTTCGTGCCTTTCACAGCATCTGCAACCATGAATTCTATGGTGCTATCTGCCAGGTAATTCTTATACCAGAATGATTTATTGTTAGCCTGCCAGTGTGGTTTGACGGTGGTTTTGTAAGCTTTACCGCGAATGATGGAATCGAGATGTGCGGCTTGTTGGTAGGCCGTCTTTTCTTCAGCAGCAGAAGGCTGATAAGGAGGTAAGGACTGAGATCTTGCGAATGCAGGGAGTAAGATGATTAACAGCAAAATATTTTTCATAAGGATAAATTTAATGGATGCACGGTCATATGGGTTTGCGGATTTTAGCTTTTTGTGAGCGAATGTTATTATCTTGGGGATCCTAAATTTTCACGAATATGAATGCTTATGTACCTGCTGGTGACCGGTATGATTCCATGCAATATAACCGTTGCGGGAAAAGCGGCATCAAGCTCCCGGCGATTTCGCTGGGCCTGTGGCACAACTTTGGTTCCATCGATACTTTTGAAAACGGCAGAAATATTGTACGCCGTGCTTTTGACAGAGGCATCACCCATTTTGATCTGGCGAACAACTATGGTCCGGTGCCCGGTTCGGCAGAAGAGAATTTTGGGAACATCCTGAAGAAAGATTTTACCGGCCATTTGAGAGATGAACTGATGATCTCTACCAAGGCGGGTTATCATATGTGGACGGGGCCATATGGTGAGTGGGGTTCAAGAAAATATATGTTGTCCAGTCTGGATCAGAGTCTTAAAAGACTACAACTGGACTATGTAGATATTTTCTATTCTCATCGTCCGGATCCTGATACCCCGATCGAAGAAACAATGGGGGCGCTGGATACGGCGGTAAGACAGGGAAAAGCGTTGTATGTAGGATTGTCTAACTACACAGCAGAGCAAACAGCGGCGGCATTGGCAGTATTGAAATCACTGGGTACGCCTTGTTTGATTCATCAGCCGAGGTATTCCATGTTTGAAAGATGGGTGGAAAATGGTTTGCTGGATGTGCTGGAGAGTAATGGTGTGGGCTGTATTCCTTTTTCACCTTTGGCACAGGGATTACTGACGGATAGATACCTGCATGGTATTCCGGAAGGCTCCAGGGCGAGCAAACCGAGTGGGTTCCTGAAGGCGGAGCAGATCACGCAGGATAAGCTGGACAAGATCAACAAGCTGAATGCGATTGCGCAGCAAAGAGGTCAGTCGCTGGCACAGATGGCGTTGTCATGGTTGCTGAAAGACAGGAGGATTACGACTGTATTGATTGGTGCAAGTTCTGTGGAGCAGCTGGATAATAATCTGGGGGCGTTGGGGAACCTGCGGTATACGGTAGAGGAACTGGAAGAAATAGAAGGAATTCTGAAATAAGAATTTGGGCTGGTCGGGTAACCCGGCCAGCCCAATAATTTACAGGTAAAAATGGAAGCTATCACCTCTCAATCCGATTCTCATCGCTTCGAGGGAAATGACTTCATGAGCAGAAATATTGCCCAGGTTGGCATTGCAACCTACTAAACGCAGAAAATACAGCTGTTGATCCTTGCGTGGGGCTTCCCAAATGATGTTCTCCCCTGGAATCTTCGTCAGGATCTCCTGTACCAACCCTTCTCTCACTTCACCGGAATCACGATACAGACCTACGGTACCTTGTTCCCTTGCTTCAGCAATTACATAAGAAGCGCCGGCAGCCATTTCGGCCTTCATCAATTCGATCCATTTGTAAGGAGGCGTGATGTGCTCACGGTCCTTATCTTTGGAACCTACTTCACTTAATACAGTGCCTATCTTCGCCAGCTTTTCTATATACCCACATTTTTCAGCGTGAGGGATACTGAGTGATCCGTCGGATACTTCAAAATATTTGATACCATATTCTTTGGCTACGTTCAGGTAGTCATCGAACTGATTGCGGATGATAAATGCTTCGAACAGTAAACCTCCAAAATAGACTGGTACATTATGGGAATGAAACAGGTCTATTTTCTCTTTCAGGTTCGGCGTTACGTAGGCCGTACCGAAAGCGAGCTTTACCATGTCGACATGTGGTGATGCAACGGATAAGAAGTCTTTAGTGTCTTGCAGGCTCAATCCTTTGTCAGTTACCATTGTAATGCCATTAGAACGGGGCCGTTGCGTACGTTCTGGCATCTTGTCCAGGTTGAAGTTCATTTTCCTAATTTTTTATCTTCCGGGGGCAAAGGTATTTAAAAAATCAGGACATGTGAGGGAAAGTTTTTATGGGTGGTTTTCCCGTGATGATGGTGAGCTGGATTACAGGGCTTGTAGTTGTTTTTTTAATAATTCGATCTGACCGGTATGGTACATGTCGTGTAAGGCCACGCCGTTAATCAGGTATTTGATATCGTAGTCTCTGCCGCCTACCTGTGTGTCTAAATCTTCCGGGCTTAAGTCATCTAAAGCATCCAGGAGATCTTCGTGTATATTTTCCTGGGCTTCGAGTAGTTGTTTCCAGCCGGCGGCCGGGTCTGCTGCCAGGTCAGTGACGTCGAGAGAGGCTTCCTGGTCTACATCGAAGGATACATTGCCCTGGAGTTTCTGGATTACAAATTGTTTCCAATGGGTCATGTGCTTCACGATAGCTGCAATCGAATTACGGTGTCCTGGGGGTTGCTGGAAAGCCAGTTCCGGGGTTATGCCATCAATGGCACTGCAAAAACTTACTCCTACCCAGTTGTCTCCATCGTAGATCTCGGCATATTGCTGATGGATGTCGAGGTTAAGTGATTTCATAATTTGAGGTTGATTATGTAAAATACGGAGTGTGAGGGGATTTGCCTAATGATGGTGTAACATTTAATATTAAATTTTTGGCCTCCGGTGGCCAGGGGAAATATTTTTTTTATCCTCCGGCGGAAATTGACATTTATCCTTCGATTGCAAATTTGTAATAGCTGTAAAAGGGCGCTTCGCCGTTGTCGAAGCGCCCTTTTGGGGAGTTACCTATACTGCACGTGCCTCCGGCGGCAAGGCATCCCCTACCATAGGGCCATGTGCCGCCAGTTCGCTTCCCTCCTTCTTAGACTTGAATATGGGCCACAGAAACTGGGCATACCATTCTTCCTGCTTGTAATGCCGGATTCCATATCCTGAAGGGTACTGCCGGGTGATAATCCCCGTTCCAAAGATCAGATCCCAGATAAAGAACATATTTCCAAAATTACCCTTGTAATACCCTACTCCATCATCAGAAGTATCTGCATGATGTGCATGGTGTGTAGCAGGTGTTGAGATCAATCGCTCCATCACCCAGCCAATTGGCTTCAGCCACTTAATGGTATAGAAAGGCTTATCCCATTTAATACTGGAATGCGCTCCTGTTGTGATCAGCGCTTTCACCCCTGTTACAAACAACACAGGATAGCCTAACCCCAGGTACACCAATGTAGTGGTAAGATATATCTGCGAAAAGAAGATCGTATAAATGATATTCTGCCTGCTTGCCATAGCCATGCCCATATAAGGCGCTGAATGGTGTGTACGGTGGAAACGCCACAACCATGGCAACTGATGATGCAAGCGGTGATACCAATACTGTGTCAGGTCGTCTGCCACCGCAATGATTGCAAAGCCCCACCAGAAAGGCACCCAGGCAAATATATTCTTTGCATCAGGTAAAAACCGGGGGAATAATAACAGACCGGCATAGGCTACGAAAGGCCTTACTACAATTTTAGGTACCACAAAGCAAACGATGTCCAGCACCTTTTCATTTTTAGTCCAGTGGTTTTCGTAAAGTCCATAAGCGAATTCGATGACTCCAATGAGAAGCATGATGACAGGTAGCCCCCATCCATTGAGATTGCGAAAAATGGTTTCAATATGTACAAGCATACGCGTTATTTGTAAATGGTTGTTGAATTAGGTTTATCCTTCCATGGCCGCTGACCTGAAATCTTAAATGACAATAGCATCAGCACTACCGGCAAAGCATAAATGAAAATGCTGATGATCACATCTCTCAATATGCGTTTCTGTGTCACTACTGGTGTTTTCATACTCCTTGTTTTTTTTAGTTAGACAATAAATACCTTACCAGCCATAATAACAGGCCGATTACCGTAAGAGGAATGAGGAAAATAATGATCCCCACTATGACTTTTCTAATGACTAACAGGATGTCCTGGAGAACCATAACTTATCTTTTTACTTTCTTTGCATTAATTAGTTTTCCTGTAAATACATCTTCCCAGTCTATGAATGGATAGATGTGATATTTCTTTGCATCTTCTTCAAACTGTTTCTTCAACGCTGCCAGTTTTTCCGGGTACTTTTTAGCGAGGTTGTTTTGTTCGTTGAAGTCTTCATTCAGATTATACAGTTCCCATTCATCTTTGTCAAAATCCTTCTGCACATCATGTTTTGTATCTGCATATTCATTCAGATCAATATAATCCGGATGGTGTGCTGCCCCGGCTTTCCAGCCATCTTTGTAGACTGCACGGTTACCAAATATGTAATAGTACTGTTCATTATGCCGGGAAGGTGCTTTCGCATTGTCAAAAGAGTACGCCAGTGAGTTACCTTGTAAGGTATCCTGTTTGATGCCTTTGATCGATTCTGGGAATGGTACCCCTGTTACTTCGAGTGTAGTAGGCAGGATGTCTGTTACATACCCATATTGCGTACGCAGTGCCCCTTTGTCAGTGATCTTTTTAGGATAGAACACGATGAGTGGGTTGCGGGTACCACCTTCTGCAAATGCATCCTGTTTCCAGAATTTGAAAGGCGTATTAGTTGCCTGCGCCCAACCTAAAGGATAGTTAGCGTCTGATTCGGGAGTACCAATGAGTGCAATATTGTCTTCATTGTATTTAGTCAGTTCTGCACGGGTCAGGTTCTTATTGCCACGGGGAGTTTGCTTTGCCGATACCACACCTTCGTCTGTACCTTCTTTGCTGGCACCATTATCGCCGATCACTACATAAATGAGGGTATTATCGAGCTGATTGATCCCCTTTAAATAATCGATCACACGACCCACCTGATAATCGGTGTAAGTGAGGTAGGCAGCATATACTTCGAAGAAGCGGGCATAGAGTTTTTGTTCGTCAGGTCTGAGGCTGTTCCATGCTTTAATACGTGCATTACGTGCAGGCAATGTGGCATTGGCCGGAATGATGCCCAGCTTTTTCTGATTGGCAAATACCTTTTGGCGGTATACATCCCAACCCTCATCGAACTGCCCTTTGTACTTATCACGCCAGTCAGCAGGTACCTGATGTGGTGCGTGGGTAGCGGCAGGGGCATAGTAAAGGAAGAACGGTTTACCTGGTGCGGCTTTCTGCTGGCGGGCAATGTAGCTGATTGCTTTGTCTGTAAGCTGTTCACTAAAGTGACGGCCATCGGGTTGAATATTCACATTATCTTCTGCCAGTGCGGGTTTATATTGATCTGTTTGTGAGCCCAGGAAACCAAAGAAATGTTCGAACCCTTTGCCGGAAGGCCAGTAGTCAAAAGGGCCGGCATTGGACGTATCCTCATCTGGTGTCACACCATATTTGCCAACTGCAAACGTATTGTAGCCGGCATTCTTCAGCACTTCAGCAATGGTGCCTGAAGAGCTGGGAATACGACCATCCCAGCCCGGGAAACCAGCTGAAGAGAAGTAGTGTGCAAAACCACCCATGTGTACAAAGTGCTGGTTCCTGCCAGTGAGCAATGCAGCCCGGGTCGGGGCGCAAATAGCAGCTGTGTGAAAGTTGGTATAGCGAAGGCCATTGGCAGCAAGGCTATCGAAGGTGGGTGTGTTGATTAAACCCCCAAATGCAGTGCTGGCACCAAATCCTACATCATCCAGTAACACAAGCAATACATTGGGAGCGCCTTGTGGTGGACGCACAGGTTCAGGCCACCACTCTTTAGATTCAGCGAGGGTGCGGCCTTCAGTGCCCTGATAAGTTTGCGCCGTCGTAGCGAGCGAAGAGAGAATGACTGCGGCGGCTAAAAATTGTTTTTTCATTGATGAAGTTTTGTGTTTTTACCAACCAGGATTTTGTGTCAGTTCATTATTAATATCTATTTCAGACTGTGGGATCGGGTAGAGTGTATCTTTGACAGCAGCCCCGGTTTTCAAGGGGTATTTCTTCAAAGCATCGTAGAGGTATGTACCTCCCCTTCTTGACAGATCAAACCAGCGATTGCCTTCCTGAATGAATTCTTTCCGTCTTTCAAGAAATACAGCATCCCGAAAATCTGCCTGGCTCAACCCTGCTGTGAGATTACTGATCTTTGCCCTTGCTCTTACCTGATTAATCGCAGCATAGGCTTCGGCTGTGGGACCATTGATCTCGTTCAACACTTCTGCCTGCATTAAGAGTACATCTGCATAGCGGATCACCGGGAAATTGATACCACTGATATTCTGATTGGTTAATGGAGAGATGGAGTAATCGATGAATTTGGCAAAGCGTGGCTCACCAAACTGTACATACTTACCTGTAGCTGAATTATACAGCTGGGTAAAGAAGGTCACATCCCGGCGGGTGTCGAAGCTGGCAAACAATTGATACAGGCTGCTGTCAGAAGGCTGATCGCCGGGATACACCGCAGGATTGAAGGAACCAAAGTTACATACGCTGAGGGAGTTGGTGCTGTTCCTTGCACCGAGGTTCGTACCAAATTGTACAGAGAAAATGTGCTCTTTGCCGTTCTTGGTGGCCTGCTGGAATACATCCAGAAAGTCATCAAATAACGCGTAACCATACCCACCATTGATCACTGCCTGCAATTCCGTTGCTGCCTTTGCCCATTCTCTTCTGGTGAGATATACCTTGGCGAGAATGGCATGTGCGGCCCCGCTGGTTACACGACCAATATCAGCACCTGTATAAGTTTTAGGCAGTAAAGTAGCCTCATTGAGATCGGCAATGATCTGTGCATAGACACTATCCTTCGGACTACGTTTTATCTTTTGTGCGTTGACGTCTGTACTGGTAGGATCGTGTAGTACCAGTGGCGCATCGCCCCAGAGACGTACGATATTAAAGTATAATAAACCTCTGATGAATTTCGCTTCACGTACTAATCTTGCACGTAGTGTAGTATCGAAGTTAATATTGGGAATATTGTCTATAGCTAGATTTGCACGGCTGATGCCGAAATAATGTTGTTGCCAGTTCTTTTTAATACGGTCATTTGCAGGCACATAAGTAGCAGTACCTAAGGCACGCACGTCTGTATTGGTATTCGACGGACTGAAGATCTGGTCGTCGCTGCCATTGCCTGTTAAGAGATTCAGGTTACGGCCATAGATCACGAAGTCGCCGGCGGCATCGGTATTGAGTGTACTGTATACTGCTGCCACAGCGGAGATAGCATCGGACTGTGTTTTATAAAATTGCGATGCCGTAACGATGGAGTTCGGGTCTTCCTCCAGCTTGTTGCAGGCTGCAGCGAAGAGTAAAGAAAATATGATGAGTGATTTTTTCATGGTTGTTTATTTTAGAAAGTCAGACTCAAACCAGCGAGGAAACCTTTTGTGCTAGGATAGGCACCGTAATCGATACCCTGCTTGGTATTGTCGCTGTCGAAGAAATTTACTTCAGGATCGAGGCCGGTGTATTTGGTCCATGTCCAGATGTTCTGGGCAGTGACATAGACCCTGAGCTGACTGATATGTAACTGGCGGATCACATTGCGTGGGATGGTATAGCCTAAGGACAATGTTTTCAGTTTTACGTAAGAACCATCTTCCACATATCTGTCAGTTACCTGTGCTACTGGTGCATTGGTGGCTTTGGCTACTTTGCCATTTGGATTGGAGGCACTGTACCTGTCCAGCAAAGTGGCAGAGGCATTGAGTGAAAGGGTGGGGATCTCCAGTTTCTGCTGGAGGAAGTTGAAGAGCTTATTGCCGTAAGATCCCTGGAAGAATAAAGACAGGTCAAAGCCTTTGTAAGCAAGGGTATTGGAGAGGCCAAAGGTGAACTTTGGCTGTGCGCTGCCCAGGTAATGTTTATCAGCAGTGCTGATCGCACCATCTCCGTTGGTATCTACATATTTGGTATCACCTACCTGTTGGGATACACCTGTGAGATAAGGCACCCCTTTCGATACATCAGCAGCGGTCAACAGGCCAGCGGTGTTATATCCCCAGAAGCTACCTACCGGCAACCCTACCTTTACAATCACTGGCGATACATAACCTGTGGGTGCCAGTGGAAAGTAATAATCGGTTCCCTGACCGAGACTCAGGATCTTGTTTCTATTTGCCGCAAAAACAGCCGTGGTCTTCCAGCTGAAAGCGCTGTTCTTAATATTGTCAGAAGAAAGGCTCAACTCAATCCCTTTGTTCTCTACACTACCCACATTCTGCAATACGCTGGAATAACCGGAGTAGAGCGGAAATGGTACATTCAGCAGCAGATCCGTTGTCTTTTTATAATACGCATCGAAGGTAAAGGTGATACGGTTGTTGAAGAAGCCGGCATCCACGCCTACGTTGTATTGGGTAGTCGTTTCCCATTTCAGATCAGGATTGGCAATTTGCGTAGGTGCTATACCAGTCACCAGGGTACCATTGAAATAATAATTGCTCGGAGACAATGCTGCCAGTGAACTATATGGTGGCACTTCAGAGTTACCTGTGCGACCTACAGAAGCACGCAGCTTCAGGTCATTTACAATCTCACTGGCAGGACGGAAGAAGCTTTCCCTGCCGGCATTCCAGGACAGTCCGAGAGATGGGAAATACCCCCACCTGTTATTCTTACCCAGTTTGGAAGAACCATCTGCACGAAGAGAGATGGTTACATTGTATGTATGGTTGTAAGAATAACTGGCTCTTGCGAGGTATGAATTCAGGGAAGATTCATGGGCATCAGACGTAGAGAGTACAGCAGTTCCTGCATAATTCAGGTTATTAAAGGTAGTGAGGTCATTCGGGAATTTCTGTGCGCTGGCTACGGCTGACTGATCGTCCTGATGCTGGGTGGTATAACCAGCCAGTACATTCAGGAAATGCTTGTCATTAAAAGTATGATCCCAGGTGAGCGTATTTTCATTGATCCAGGTGCTGGCGGCAATGCTACCCACTGATGCATAGCCCTGTGAAGAGTAGCCTGTGCTGCTGCCTCCGGGAGAACCGGCATAGCTGGGTGAGTAATAATTCTGTTTGGTATTAATGAGGTCAGTACCGCCGGTAACCTTAAGGGTAAGGTCTTTGAGGATCTTGTACTCAGCAGATGCGTTGCCGAGAATACGACGGATATAAGTACGGTTGATGGTGGATTTAAAATCCTGAATAGGGTTGGTAGGAACAGAAGAATAAGGACTGGCTGTATAATAGGTGCCGTCTGCATTGTAAACAGGTACTACAGGTGATACCTGTAGCAGATTGGCGAAGGCTGTACTCTGGAAGTTAATACTGTTATATGCATTCCCATAGAGCTTGTTTTCGATGGACTGGCTACCAAAGATGTTAGCGGTTACTTTCAGTCTGTCGCCAATATTTCTTTCGTAGTTGATCCTGCCGGCATACCGTTTGAATCCCGTGTTCACAACAATACCATCCTGGTTGAAATAGTTACCGGAGATGAGATATCTCGACTTATCGTCTCCGCCGGATACGGAGAGTTCATGGTTTTGAATAGGGCCTTTGCGCAAGGCGGCAGACTGCCAGTCGGTACCTGCACCCAGGGCGGCAATGGCAGAATCGCTGTAGGTTTTGGTGCTGCCAGTGCTTTCATTCACATCATTGATGAGAGAGGCCCACTGAGAGGCATTGAGGAGATCCAGTTTCTTACGCACCTGTTGCTGGCCGAAATAAGTACTGTAGCTTACCTCATCGCGACCACGTTTACCTCTTTTGGTAGTGATCACCACTACCCCATTGGCGCCACGGGAGCCATAGATGGCGGTAGCAGAGGCGTCTTTGAGGATCTCGATACTTTCTATATCGCTTGGATTGATGGTAGAGAGGGCGTTTACACCGACGCCGTTGGAGGCACTGGTATTCACGTTGTCGTTGTTGTTATATATAATGAAGCCATCGATGACATAGAGGGGGGCGTTGCCAAAGCTGATAGAGTTACCACCTCTTACCCGGATGGTAGCGGTGGCACCCGGTGCACCCGAGCTCTGTGTGACGTTGATACCGGGAACGGAGCCCTGCAGTAAATTGTCAAAAGAGGCAGCGGGTTGTGACAGCAGGCTTTTGTTTACACTGGCTACGGCGCCGGTAAGATCACTTTTGCGCTGGGTACCGTAACCTACTACCACAACTTCATTGAGCTGGCTTTCATTTTCTACCAACGAGATGGTGAGTGGTGATGTGGAGGCTTCTATTTCCTGTTTTTTGTATCCTATGTAAGCGGCTTCGAGTACGTAGGGGAGCTTCTGTCCTGTTTTGAAAAAGAATTTTCCTTTGTTGTCAGTAAGTACCTGGTTGGTGGTACCCTTGATCCTTACCAGAGCCCCAATGAGTGGGGTTTGAGACTTGCTGTCTACGACAATGCCGGTGAGTGTGGAGTTGATGACTGGTTCATTCACTGTTTGTGCATACGACGTTACAGGTGCTAATCCCAGGGTGAGTGAGATGAGCAAGAGAACTTTTTTCATTAATTTTGTAGTTAGCGATTAGAAAATAAGGTGCCCTGCCCAGCGATGTGAGTCGTTGAGTGGTGCGATAACGAGCCTTGTTAAAATCCGGCCGGTGACTGTTCCCGCAGTTACCGGCTTTCTTTTTTCAGGGCACTATGGAGTGCCTTTGTTATGTAGATACGTGTGCATGTTGCAAGTTTGAGGCGTTCTTATGTCTCTTTTAAGTGACATAGGAAGGCGTGTTAGGATTATTATTATGGAAAGGTGGTTGAACGGAAGAGAATATAATTATCGGCAACAACAGCGGCCGGCTGAGTTAGAACATCCTGGTTGATGGTAAATGGTTTGTACTGTATTTGCCATTGTACAAAATAATTACAGTGATATTGGGACAAAAATAGTAAAAAATATTAGTCCACCAAATTAGTGTACTATTTATTTTTCAGGAAGGGTCGGCATAAAAAAGAGCGGCCTCCCTTGGGAGGCCGCTCTTTTTTATTAATGATGTTTGAAGTATTGTATTGCCTGTTCGTGTTTCTTTGCATCTTCTAACGAATCAAACGTTCCCAGGTTTTTTCGTTTCTGTGTTTTAGGATCCACTTTACGGGAATAAATCCTGTACTTCCCTGTTTTCAATTTTCGTATCATGACATAACGTTTTTCTCATCACAATAACAGAAAATATCATACCATATTAAAAGAAATCGACTGACCAGCTTCTTTCAAATAATTGTTTCGCAGGCAAAAGATTGATACCCTCCTTTTCCGTCAGCTCCCCGGTCGCATTCACGCTATCCGCCACACCACACCATGGTTCGATGCAAACAAAGTCTGCATCAATGGCCGCCCAGATCCCCATGAAAGGAAACCCATCATATTGCAGGGTCAGACCATGTGTTTTTTTATCGCTTTTCAAAGTGATAGCATTGGAAGAAAGACTTTTAAATACCAGTGCATCCTTATAAAAAAGCGATTTCTTCAGGTCTAAGCGCTGCGTATGGTCCAGGAAAGGCACAGGGGTTGTCTCTACAAATCCACCATCAGAAAGCAGGTATAAAGGAGTATCTTCTACTTTATTAAACTCCAGATAGTAATCTTCGTAAGTGACGCCTTCTTCCAGCGGTACTTTGAATGCAGGATGTGCGCCTACTGAGAAATACATGTCTGAAGCACCTTTATTTTCTACCTGATAGGTCACTGTAAGTTTAGCACCTTCAATTGTATAAATGACAGCAAAACGAAAATGAAAGGGGTAAACTTTCAGGGTATCTTCATTACTGTTCAGTTCAAAAGTAATTTGGGTATCGCTTTGGGAAGTAACAGCATATACATTGTCCCTTGCAAAACCGTGCCTGCTGAGTGTGTAATTTTTTCCTTCAAACGTGTAGGTATTATTTTTTACCGTACCCACTATAGGAAATAATACAGGGCTGGTTTTGGCCCAGAAAGCAGGGTCTGCACTCCAGATATAATCCTGCTGCAGGTCTGTACGGGTTACTTTGCGGAGCTCCGCTCCTTTCTCAGCGATGACTACGTGCAACTGTCCATTCTTCAATTCAGGCATATGTTCCTATTTTTATGCCTGTAAATGTAAGGATTATTTTTTCCTGGCGCCCAATACCAGTACCACGCCTACTACGGCAACGATACCACCAGCATAGGTAGGCCATCCAATCCATTTATTTTCTTTCTTATTGATTTCTACGGGGCCGAGGTCAACGACCTTCTTTTGTGTTTGTACAGAGAAACCTCGGATGACAATCATGGCGATACCGGCAATAATAAGAACGAGACCTAATGTTTTCATGTGTATCAGTTTATGATAGAGAAACAATCGGCATGCCAGCACATAAAAAAATGGAAGCCAACCTAAAAGATGGTCCTCCGGCAGAAGGGTATCTTCTCAGTCAGCTTCCTTGCAGGTTTATTTGTATAGTCTATGAAGAACGTCAGTGTTGGGACATTGGGTGCACATCGTCAGTCAGGTGTACCTTACTTGCTTCACGGATAGCCTTGAGTCCTCCTCTCACATCTACCAGATGGCTGTAGCCTCTGGCCTTGAGTATAGAGATAAACATCATAGACCTGTATCCGGCTGCACAATAGATGTAATACAGTTTTTCTTTATCCAGCAGCACCATGCTGTCATTGATATAATCCAGCGGCATATGAATGGCGTTCATGACATGTTCGCTGTCAAACTCACTTTTGCGGCGTACATCTACGATATGTTCGCTACCAGTCAGGGAACTGGCGTCTACAGTGATAATTCTGTCTATAGGCTTATTGGCCTCCATCCAGGAAAGGATCCCTCCTTTCAGGAAACCCAGCGTGAAATCATATCCTACTCTGGCGAGGCGGACGATCACCTCCTCTTCACGGCCTGTGGGGGCAACGATGAGGATTGGTTGTTCGATATCCGGGATGAGGGTGCCTGCCCATGGAGCAAAGCTGCCATCTATACCGATATTGATAGCACCGGGGATAAAGCCGGTGGCAAAATCTTCAGGATCGCGGGCATCGAGAATGAGTGCACCGGTTTCTTGAGCAGTCGCTTCAAAATCATCTGGCAGTAAAGCATGAAGTCCTCTGGATACTACGATACCAATATCGGTAGCACCTTCCTTGTTCAACCGCACATTTTCGGGGAAGTAAGCAGGTGGTGTCGTTAAACCAGCGGTTACTTCAACGATAAATTCTTCGCGTGTCATGTTCTTGCGCAGGGCATAGTTTGTTGCCAGCTGATTGGCAAGGGTGTCGGTGGTTTCGCGGCTCATATTCTTGCCACAGGAACTACCTGCACCATGACCGGGATATACTGTGATATCGCCGGGTAACGTCATGATCTTATTGCGCAGGGAGTCGAACAGCACACCGGCTAATTCTTCCCTGGACATGTTGGCTGCCTTTTGGGCCAGATCGGGACGTCCTACATCACCAATAAAGAGGGTATCTCCTGAGAACAGGGCCACCGGTTTATTAAACTCGTCGTATAATAGAAAAGATGATGATTCGGGTGTGTGACCAGGGGTATGTAACACCTGGATGGTACATTTGCCCAGGAACAAAAACTCATTGTCGTTTGCTACATAGGCAGGGAAACCGGGTTGCGCCGTGGGGCCATATACGATAGTGGCGCCGGTGATGGCGGACAACTCCAGGTGACCGGATACAAAGTCAGCATGAAAATGTGTTTCGAGAACATACTTAATACTAGCGTCAGCAGTGGCAGCCTTTTGGATATATGGGGCCACTTCGCGCAAGGGGTCTATGATAGCCGCTACCCCATCACTTTCAATGTAATAGGCCCCATGTGCGAGACATCCTGTATAAATTTGTTCTATTTTCATGGTGTCTAAGCTTGTGTTGCAAAGATGCAGTTCAGCTGTTACTAATTAGATGATCAGGGTCATGCATGAGAATGATATAAATTTCAAGGGTAAGATTGTCTGGATTACGGGGGCTTCTTCCGGAATTGGAGAGGCTTTGGCGGTGTTATTGGCGCAGAAAAAAGCGAAACTGATCCTGACTGCCAGGCGGGAAATGCAGTTGGCAACATTGGCTGCCCGATTGGATACAGAGGTAAAGGTTTTGCCGGCAGATTTATATTCGGCAGATTTTGCAGATCTTACCCGATGGGCACTGGCCGCCTTTGGGAATATTGATATTGTCATTCATGCCGCGGGGGTAGGGCAACGCTCCCAGGCGGTAGAGACACCCTTGAAGGTGTACCGCCAACTGATGGAGATTAATTTCTTTGCGCCGGTGGCTATTACTGGGTGTTTGTTGCCGGTTTGTAAAGCACATATGGTTGTAATCGGGAGTATGTCCGGTTTGATGGGGTTCCCGGGGAGATCGGGGTATGCGGCGAGTAAGCATGCATTGAAGGGATATTTTGAAACCTTGCAGGTAGAACAGGATGTGCCGGTTACGATGGTGAGTCCGGGAAGGGTGCAGACGAACTTATCGTTATCTGCGATTACGGCAAGTGGAGCTGCACATGGCGTGATGGATGAGGCACAGATGAAAGGAATTCCAGTAATGGAATGTGCCCGGCGAATATTAGCAGGGGTGGCAAAGGGGAAAAAACATGTAATTATTGCCCGTAAGGAGAAATACTTATACTGGTTGCACTCGTGGTGGCCGGCATTATACTATAAGGTTGCAAAAAAATACTCATTTACCAGCGGCAAATGAGTATTTTTTTATAGTCAGGTCTGCATCAGCTGAAAAGAGAAAATCCCTGCGCCTTATGCAGGCAATAATTCAGTTAATATTTCTTTGATAACGTTTTTGCCTATTGGCTTTACTAAATAACCTGCCAGTGAAGGAAATTCTTTCGCCCGTTGCAAATCACTCTCATGTGTAGAACTGGTCAGCACATACACTTTTATCTGCTTCCCTTCGGGCAGTGGCAACTTCACATATTCCCGCAGGAACTGCCACCCGTCCATGTAGGGCATATTGACATCCAACAGGACCAAATCAGGAAGATTGTCCGGCACGTTCAGGTTTTGTTTGATATAATTCAGTGCCTGTTCTCCATCTGTAAACTTATGGATCTTATCCACCAGTTCAAGCCTTTCAAAATGCTGCCGCATGACAAATTGAAATAATTCATCATCATCAACAACGAAAACATTTTTAATCTTATTCATCTTCCTTCGATATGTGTACCCGGTTATTAAAATAAACAAAGAAACTGCTTCCTTTCCCCTCCTCACTTTTTACATCTATACTACCACCGAAAGTCCGGATCTGATTCCGTATCATAAAAAGACCCACTCCGTTACTTTCATAACCGCGATGAAACTTCTTCTTATACCTGAACAACTGCTCTCCGTGCTTTTGAAGGTCAATCCCTATGCCATTATCCTTGACCATCAATACGATCTGGTCGTCTTCTTTCCAGGTCTCAACTATAATTTCAGGCGTAACTTCGGGCCGGGTATAAGTTAATGCATTGTTTATCAAATGAAATAAAATATTTTCCAGATACGGGCGGGAATACTCAATACTGGACTCCCTGAAATGAAGCTTTAACTGTGCATTTTTTTCCACAACCTGTTGATTAAGCGAGCTCCACAACTGCTTAACTATATGCTCAATATTGCATTGTGTAAAGGGTAGTCCGGTGGTAGCCTGCTGGGCCAGCACATCTTTCAGATCGTTTAGGGTATTTAAGATGGCATCTGCTGAATTTTTCATGTGATAGAGCATAACCTCCTGCTCCTTTACATCCTTTATTTCTGGCAATAATTCTACTGAACTGATTATGGCTGAAGCTGGGCCACGCAGGTTATGCGCGATGATCTGGTTGATTTCGAAAAGTTGTTTGATCTTTTGTTGTAGGTCTACTGAAGTCGCATGGAGGATGATATTTTTCTTCCTGGCTTCCGAATCCAGATGTTTAAGCTCCGTTACGTCGATCATCTGAAGGATGAGGTAACGGACGGTTTCATCTGGATTCTGCATCGCAGAGCAGGCCAGGAACATGTATATGTAGTGCCCGTCACGATGCCTGTATCGCCGCTCCGCCCGGTAAGAGTTGATTTTCCGGTCCCTGATCTGCCCCATTTGTGCCTGGGCTGCATCCAGGTCGTCCGGGTGAATGAGGGTACTGACCGTGAGGCCCAACATCTCTTCGAGCGTATATCCCAAAGTGTCCAGCAGGGAGGCGTTGACGTCCAGCCACTGCCCCGTCAGCGATAAAAGGGCGATGCCAGTGGGCGAATAGTCAAAGACGCTTTTGAACACCTGCTGACTATCTTCCAGTTGGGTACGGGCCTCTTTGAGTTCTTCATTGGCCTTGTTTTCAGCGGTTACATCGTGTATAGTGAGGATAATCGTATTATTAGTCGTACCAGGCCTGAGCAGGCGGATCCGGTACCAGACATGAAGATCCCGGCCCAATGGATCGTGCAGCACTCTTACCACTTCTTTGCCCGAGGCCATCACTTCTCTGACCAGTTGCTGGATCTCTTTAATTAACCGGTCCGGCATATACTGGTAAGCCGAATTACCCTGCATCTCCATCCAGGGAAGCGTAAGCCGGGTAGTTCTGTTCATCCATACATGCAGAATAGTGCCATCAGCGGTCATTTCAAGAATGATATCATCCAGTGAGGAGATGATGGTATTCAGCGAGCGGTTCACTTCCAGGTAGGCAGTGACATCCCTGAACGTTATCATGTAGCCTGTTTCAGTAGTTGTATGTAGTAACTTGCCAGTCACCCCCAACCAGCAATCCTTTTTGTGAGGGAGGTCCTGCCGGATCTTATACTCAGAAAATTCCTGCCTTTCCTGCAGGAGACGCCCTAAAGCACCTGCAGCCGGGCTTTTCCACCAGTCGGTATTGCGCATCTGGGGTTCGGGGATCCGAAGGATCTCCAGTGCGGAGGGATTATAGGCCACGATCTGGCCTGCATGGTCGGTAACAATATAGCCATCTTCAAAAGCGGCGGCTATTGCACCTGCCCAATTGTTCGCCGGGTTAAAGGTTTTAAATTGCACCATAGTTATTCTGAACACTCCGTTAAGATCGAGTGATTTTACTGCTAATGGTTGGACACGGATATGATTTATAACAAAATATTAACAGCAATATTAAGAGAAAACTACAAGTTTGCCGCCAAAAACGAGTAATTCATCTCTATTTTATCGAACAATCCAGATATTTTCAGTTTTTTTGGGTGTTATAATGGACGAATTAAGTAATGACTGTCACACGAAATGAAATAATACCCGCCTGGTATAAGAAGAAATGGGCTCAGCCTTTCCTACATGCAGTAGCATGGATCACTCTCTTCTCATTACCTTATTTGTTACGCCCTTCCCCTGACAAGCACCAGGGCCATAGGGAAGAAGACCCACTCTGGCATATACACTTTATTATTAACTGTGTATTGCTCACTTCATGGTTTTACCTGAATTCAAATATACTGATACCCAAACTTGTTTATAAAAAGAAATGGTGGCAGTATGGTGGCGCCCTCTTATTGATGCTGGCCATACAGGTGCTGGTAAGATGGATCTTTGTCAACATATTTATCTCCTCTCAGGAATTTGATCTGAAACCGACGATCTTCTTCAGCTTTTTCACCCTTCTCTTCATCCTCGCCTGCAGTACTACCTGGAGGATCATCAAAGACAAGGTAGAGGCAGAACAGATGGCCAGTGACCGGGAAAACGAAAACCTGAAGACGGAATTGAGCCTGTTGCGGTCTCAGGTGAGCCCCCACTTTATGTTCAATGTACTGAACAATATGGTGGCCCTCGCCAGAAAACACTCGGACCAGCTGGAACCTTCTTTAATTAAGCTATCCTCGTTGATGCGGTATATGCTGTATGAGGCGGACGAGGACAAAGTGGCGCTGGACAAGGAGGTGGATTACCTGCAAAGTTATATCGACCTGCAGCAACAGCGGTTCGGAACGAAAGTACAGGTGAGAGTGAACCTGCAACTGCCTGAAAATGGGTATGAAATAGAGCCCATGCTGCTCATTCCCTTTGTAGAGAACGCTTTTAAACATGGAACCGGTATGATTCCGGATGCCAGAATAGATATAGAACTACGGGCAAAGCAGGGATTACTGCAATTTTCCGTGATGAACAAATACAATGAAGAGTTTGAAGAAGTGAAAGATAAGACGTCCGGAATTGGATTGACGAATGTGAAACGCAGGCTGAACCTGCTGTACAGGGACAATTATCAGTTACTGATCAATAAAAAAGAGGGATGGTTCGTAGTATCCTTACAATTACATTTGCATTAATAATTTACGATTATGGTATTACGATGTATAGCAGTAGACGATGAGCCACTGGCGCTGGATTTATTGGAAGATAATATAAAACAGGTACCTTATCTGGAACTTGTAGCGAAGTGTGCGGATGCTTTTGAGGCGATTAAAGTGCTGGAAGAGAATACAGTCGACCTGATCTTCCTGGATATTCAGATGCCGGGGTTGACGGGATTGCAGTTTATACAGAGTTTGCAGCATAAGCCGATGATTATCCTGATTACGGCTTACGAAAAATATGCTTTACAGGGATTTGACCTGGAGGTAACGGATTACCTTGTAAAACCGGTAGCCCTGCCCCGCTTCATCAAAGCCTGTAATAAGGCCAAGGAATTGTTCCAGCTGAAGCACCAACCGGCCCCTGCTACGGCAGCGGCAGTCCCTTCACCGGAGTTCTTCTTTGTAAATGCAGATTACAGCCTGCTGAAGATCAATATTGCAGATATCATCTGGATTGAGGCCCTGAAAGATTATATCCGGATCCATATGACGGGGACGACGAAACCGGTGGTGACCAGGATGCCGTTGAAGCAGGTCGAAGAGCAGTTAAACCCGGCAAAGTTTATCAGAATTCATAAGAGCTATATCATAGCGGTGGCGCATATTACTGCCATCAGGAAGAACAGCGTGTTTATCGGCACGATGGAGTTACCTGTGGGGGATAACTACAGAGAATCTGTGGCGGCGCTGACGGGTACGAAGTAATAAACCTTTCCCTTCAAAAGAATATCTATCTGAGGGTTTTGCCTGACGGCGAAACCCTTTTTTTTGTCTGCCAGACCGAACATGAAAAGAAGCTACCTTTTGTCGCTATATTTTTTCCTATTGTCTCATTTGGCTATGCATAATTAAATTCTACAATTAGTTTTGCCTCATCAGAATTGAAGCTTATGCAAAGAATTTTTTGGCTAATCGCCCTGTTGACCTTTACCGTAGCAGCACATGCACAAATGC
>Ga0182005_1000081_pt1 | contig 73899 bp, 69 predicted proteins | sample Sormic07211103_1_FD_123021 | JGI IMG/M metagenome (GOLD analysis project Ga0182005, IMG submission 123021) | Rhizosphere microbial communities from Sorghum bicolor, Mead, Nebraska, USA - 072115-103_1 MetaG | ecosystem: Host-associated > Plants > Roots > Rhizosphere | place: USA: Nebraska... | reverse complement strand
GTAGATGTTGTGGTAGGCGGGTTGCTGGGTGTCGAAGGAGGTTTCAAAACGAATGATCATGAAGACGATCAGGGCAGCCGCGATACCGATGGCAAGACCAGCGATGTTGAGCGTGGAAGATTTTTTGAACCGGAGGAGGTGGCGGATGGTGACTTTCAGCATGGGGAAGGGGCAACCAGAATGGTGCCGGGACCAGAGGTGGTGATAGTCAGGAAGTTGTGGAAAGAGAATGTTCGGATTTGGAAGGGGTGATGTCCGGTTTTGGACAGGTGGACCAGGGTTGCCTTCTTACAAATTCCTTGCGGGAACTTCTTTTTTCTTTGCAAACTTCTCGCGCTGGCCAAGATATAATCCACCAACTACCAGGATTGTCCCTACATACGTAAACCACGTAATTGCTTCATGCAGTAAGATGGCCGCATAAATAAACCCAAACACCGGGCAAAGAAACAACCACAGTGATGCGCGCACTGCATCTCGCTTTACCAGGTAGAAAAAGAGTTGTAAGGCTGTAACAGAAACGGGCAGCACCAGCCATAAAAGCCCGCCCCAGAAATTGATATCGTATCTCGTAGTAGAAAAATCAGACGTGAAGCAGGTGAACGGCAATAGCAACAGCCCTCCTAAAAACACCTGCCAGCCATTGATAATGAGGTTGGGTAACTCCCATTTGATGCGGGAATAATATACAGTAGCGGCCGAGACAGATAACATGCCGGTCAGCAATATGATTAAGCCGGCTAAGGAACCATGGCTTTGTGCCAGTAATGGATAAGTAGCTATCGCAACACCGGATAAACCCAGGAGCATGCCGGTGACTTCAAACCATTTTAACGGTCGTTTCAGCCATAAGGCTGATATGGCCATGATGAATAAAGGATTCGTTGCAGTAGCCAGCGTACCAATACCCGCAGATACCGATTTCATGGAAATGACGTATAAGCTCAGGTACAAGGTGGTATTTAAAAACCCAAATGTGAGCAGTTGCCCCCACTCCTTTCCCTTCGGCATTCTATGTTTCCCGTTTTGAATAAGATAGGCAAAGAGCAACATCCCTCCTCCTGCAAGGAAGAAACGGAAGTTAGCTAATATTAATGGCTCGGCTGATCTGATACCAATCTTGGTAGCCACGCTGGCACTCGCCCATAGCATGGCGAATAGGATACCGTATACAATTTGACGCATTTAATAGACCCTGGTTACGATCGCAAAGGTAATATCTTTCGGGGCATCTGAATAGATTGGATGAATCATGAAGAAGCCTGCATTAAAAGCATTTGTTGTAAAGGCTTTTATGCAGGCTTCCTGTAAATATAGGTAGAGAGAAAATCCGTTACTCCTTCCCAAACGTCACCCCTTTCCAATCATCTGTCCTAAACGGACCCGCCGGCAACCCTGCTCCATTATATAAATTCCCTTCCGGATTATTGGCCCAATCATACCTCACAGCCACAGGATGTGTCACTTCCTCACTCCACACTATCACCTGATTCCCCTTGATGGTAGCCTGTGCCCAATGGAATTTCTTATCCTCCCCTGCTATCGCAAACCCTTTCAGGCTGCCACTCTTCTTCGCCTGCAATCCATCATTGGTATTTTTAAAATTCAGTATTACTTTATTTCCAGCTACCTGCTTTGACACATACATCGGTCCTGAGTACGCCACCTTCTCCCCATACACCTGTGCCCGTGCTATCAACGCCAACCTATGCCCTACTTCCTGTTTATTTTTAGGATGAATATCTTTCGCATCTCCGATATCAATTGCCGAAGCCATACCCGTAGCTGGCAATGCTAATGTCTTGGTCTGGGCCTCCCGCAGCTCTGCCCAGTCAGACTCCACAGGTTGTGCATCCACATCTTTATAGTTCGCCAGCTGCACAAAATAGAACGGGAAATCTCCCTGCTTCCATTGTTTCCTCCAATCCTTAATCATGAGCGGGAATAATTCACGGTATTGGTACGCCCTGCCTGCATTGCTCTCTCCCTGGTACCAGATCACTCCACGAATTGTATAAGGAATTACCGGATGAATCATTGCATTATATAAAAGCGTGACTTTATTCGGATTAGCAGGTGTTTCAGGTGTGGAAAGTTGTTCAAACTTCTTTACAGAGTCTGCAAATGCAGGCATTTTCTTCAGCGATTCCCCACTCGTCCACGCTTCTGCCACAGTACCTCCCCACGAAGTGAGGATGATTCCCACCGGTACTTGTTCATACCCATTTATTTCACGGGCAAAAAAGTACCCGACAGCAGAAAATTCATGAACACTCTGCGGTGTACAGGCCTGCCATCCACCTTCCCAGATAGCTGCATCCTCCAGAGGTACGGTACTGGTCGTACGTTTTAACATCATGAGACGGATATTGGGATAGTTCGCCGCCTTCACTTCCTGTTCATTGTTATGCACCTTACCCCAGCCCTGTAGGGGCATTTCCATATTAGATTGGCCGGAAGCGATCCACACTTCGCCAATTAATATGTTATCGAGCTGAATGGTGTTCTTTCCTTTTAACGACATTTCGTAAGGACCACCAGCCGGCATTGCAGGCAATGTAACCTGCCATTTACCTTTTTCTGTTGCAACAGTTTTAAATGTTTTTCCCTTGAAAGTTACAGCTACGGCCTCTCCTTTATCTGCCCATCCCCATATGTGTAATGGTTTATTGCGTTGCAGTACCATATTGCTTCCGACTAAAGCAGGCAATTTAATATCAGCATAACAAAAAGTTGCAGATAGTAATAATACAGATAACACCGTGGTTCTGAGGAACGTGGATAATCGCATGAAATGAGTTTTTAAATGATTGGTACAAGTTAATAAAAGTTTGGCACGAAATTTTTATAACAGGTTTTTATAAAATGAAACTATCATGGCAAACGGTATCATCACTTTAGATTTTGACATCAAAGCGCTTCACTATTTGAATTCAAATAGTCGCTATATCAGAGCAACTGCAGATGCCAATGGTAATATCGACATTGCAGCAGCAGCTTTACAATATTACAATATGACCAATACTCATTTCGATATGGAACTGGAAAGCGAAGATGATGTGAATAGATTTAAACATGTGGCGCGTCGCTTCTTCAGCAGCTTTAGTGAGAATTAATATATTCTTCATTAGTTCCCGTAAGAGCTAATTGAAATGGCTCCCGTAAGAGCCAGGTTCCCATAAGAACTAACTGAAAAGAGATTTATTCGTTTAGTGCAAGCAGTTTTTCATCCCATTGTAACTTCCAAAATTTCATCCATTTCACCCCCGATTTTTCATCCGTTTCACCCCGAAATTTTCATCCATTATACCCAAATATTTCATCCATTTCTATCTGGTTGTGACCCCCGATTTTTCATCCAGCATGCCAACCCCAATTATTCATTGTTTCCCCATTTCGTTCATTGTTCCCCAAACCCCAAACATTCATTGTTTCCTTATTCTATCCATTTTATTTTCCTCAATAAGCATCCATTACCCAAAAAAGTGAGCAGCCTGCAAAGAGAATTTGCAGGCGCTTTTTTTTATACAAACAAATAGGGCCCGGCGATCGCCAGGCCCTATTCATTAAACAATGCAATGTAGGTAAAGGAATAAATAAGATTTTAAAAGGAAAGGTCGCCAGGAATGACAACCTTTTTCTACCATATCCTAATAAAAACCAAGCTCTTAACAGTATATGACCATGCTCATATACATATATATTGAATAAATTATTTCAGATTGTAATTAATAATAGAGAAGTCTCAGGATAGAATAACATTGTGTTACTACAAATATAATTAAGCTACCTATCGTGACGTGTAGTACAATTACTACACCCTAAAAACAAAGATGGGGAAGCCCGTAGAAAGGCCTCCCCACTATCATACAGCTGATTGCAGCCAGTTATTTTCCCAACTTCTTTGATAACATTTCCATAAAATAACCACCTACTACACTTCTCGCCTGGAACCCTACCATCTTACCGTCTGTGGTTTCATGCCAGTCAGAAATAGGTACACGGCTACTAGTCTCCTGTGCATACTTATAGATCGGTGTGATCAGCGCCTCAAAGTCAGACTGATTATCTGTCAAAGTAGCTGTCCATACAATCCAGTCAGACTTCGTGTAAGTTCTGCGGCTATCCAGCGGTAAGCCGTATTTCTTTTGTTGTGTCAGGTAATACTTAATCTCCTTGTCATATACTGCTTTAGGGAACAAGTCCAGTCCCAGCACTTTATCCCACACCAGGTTATACTTCTGGCTCCAGCTACCTTTGCGCTCAAAGGCCAGGGTATAGTGGTCACCATCATCTGCCAGCTTCATCCAGTCAGGCACCATGTTTTTTGCAGCTGTTCTGAATTTCTCAGCAGTTGCTTTTTCGCCCAGCTGATCTGCCAGTGATGCATAACAACCCAGCCCTACGATTGCCTTTACAGAGAGGTTTGCATTCCTCGCCAGGTGGCCTGCAAAGTCATCTGTACACAGCTGATTAGCAGGATCGAAGCCTTCTTTCAACAGATACTCTGCCCATGTGGTCAGGGTCTTCCAATGTTTTTTCGCATAATCTGCATTTCCTTCTGCCCTTGCAATAGCAGCAGTCAGGATAATCATGTTACCAGATTCTTCTACTGGCATCCCTTCACCATACACCTGGCCATTTGCCAGTGGATATGTACCCAGGTCATGTGCTGCATAAGGCTCTGTGTATTTACCGCTTTCACTGAAGTAGAAGATACCATTGGTCATCCCCTTCATCAGATCAGGATTGTAGATCAGGAACAAAGGAGCGGACGGATAAGTGACATCCACCGTATTGATACAGCCATTGCTGAAGTTCTCTTTGGAAAGGAACAGGATCTCACCTTCAGGGCTCTTCACAAGTTTGTGTGCAGCAATGCTCTGACGGTAACCGAGTACACACAGCCTGGCGTAGGTGTCGCCACCAGCTTTCGTCGCATCAGCATACATTTGTTTGTCGAATGTATTGCAACGTTCCAGGATAGCACCATAGTCTTTGCTGGCTGCTGCCAGTTCTTTCTCTATCGTGAAAGTGTCATCCTTTTTCCACCATGGACGCAGGTTGGTACCGAAGTACTGAATGCTATAAATATCATCGTAACCGATGAGTATTACCTGTTCTTTAGATACTGCACCTACCTTACCCAGGTTCACAACTGTGTTCAATGACAGTTGCTTGCCGCTAGTCACTGTCTTAGGTTTTCCGGCAAAGGAAGCAATTGCATCTGCGTCTGTAGTCACGGTCTGTACAGCATTTGCTTCTTTAGGTACTGCTACATACAGATATCCCCAGTCTATGCGCAGGTCGTCTCCTTTCTTTGCCAGGATCGCCTGTTCTTTTGTACCCGTTTTCAGGATTGACAGACCATTGCTGGTGAGCTGCTGTGCTGTCACTTCCTGACCAGCGGTGTTGGTAGCGAGTGTGGAACTGGCGCCGAAGTACACCTGTACATCGTGCTGTGCACCATCGTTTGACTGCACCTTATAGGTGATATAAGATACCGGGCGGGACATCAGGTCCAGGTCATTCAACAATAACGGAGAAAGGAAGTTCAGTGTGAGATCGACCTTCCCGCAGGTAAAAGTATAGGTGGTCTGCGTAGCTGTGAGCTGTACGCTCTTCTGTGCTGCAGTCTTTACCGCATCTGCCAGTGCATTCTTTGGTTTTACTGATATCCCCGCATCGAGGTAAGCACCACCCTGCGTGTTGGTAACATGTATGGCCAGTACATTTTTACCTTTCTTCAGGAGTTTCTTTACATCGTCGCTGATAGGGAAATATTGTGTGTGGTTCAACCAACCATCATAGCTATACGCTTTTGTACCATTGATATATACTTCAGCGTTATCATCATGATTGATCTTCAGGAACAGTGGTTCAGCAGGAACATTGTTCAGGTTGAATGTACGGCGTACCCAGATATCGCGGGTATTCCATTGGGTGCCTGACATTTGTTTGTCGTTAGTAAAAGGCGCTTCGCCTGTCTGCCATCCTTTTTCAATGAAAGCAGGAGACATCCAGTCTGCGGCAGGAGCTGTTTCTGTGAAGGAAACAGTGTATTTCTTTTCGTCGGCAGCAGGTACGATACCATCATAATGTTCACCCTGCCGGCCCAGTACACGATAAGTGGTGCCATCTACTTTCAACATCCCTACTATCGGCTGTTCGGCGCCGGTCCAATGCCGGGTGGCGGAAGCAGTCAGGTCATCGGTCGCAGACCAGATGCTGAAATAAGGATCGTGTGTAATAAGTGGATAGGCAGGTGCCTGTTGTTGCTGCGCGTGAAGTTGCTGAGCGAGCAACAGCGCGGCAATACCCAATAATTTGTTCATGGTTTTGTGGAGCTTTATATTGATTAAAATATACGCGAACGTGGACGCAAAGCCATTGCTGGCTGCGAGAGTGTTGAGACGCATAGACCTGAGTTTGAATAATGACGTGGATCGTTCTGCTTCGTTTTTCATTCACACAGGGCGAAAAATAGGGATTTTATTCTAATTAAAGGTAGATTGTACGCTTATATTTTTTTGTTAAAAAATGCCCCTGGTTACTTTCGCTTTCGGCAAAAGTGGCCAGGGGCAACGTATTTAGTTGCTGCCGGCTAAAAGATGGTGGTTCTCTACAGCCAGCCGGCCCGCCTACAGAAATCGATTGAAATTTATTTTAATTTATAGATTTCGCTACCCGCCAGGAGGAAACATCCCAGTCCATAGTCTTCAAAATCCGGAATCTTATCAAATGTTACGGGCTGACCATCTGAGGGCTGCTTACCTGTGCTCTGCACAAACCCCAGCATTCCATTATCATGTACACAATCTTTCACTAAGGCATTCCATGCCTTTACGACTACCGGATAGTACGTTTTTTTATCCAGGTACCCTTTACGGATTCCCCAGGTAATACCATATACAAACAGTGAGGTACCTGTCAGCTCCTTGCCGCCATAATTCCCGGGATCACGCAGACTTGCATTCCAGAAACCATCTTCCCGCTGCAATGGTAATAACGCAACACACATATCCTTAAAGTCGTTCAGGAAGATCTTATAGTAATGAGAATTTTCCGGCAACTGCTCCATCGTTCTTACCAGCGCAGCCAGCACCCAGCCATTACCACGGCTCCAGTAACAGTTTTGTCCATTCGGTTCTTTGTAAGGAGGAATGAAGTCTTTATCTCTCCACCACAGGTGCTCTTCCTTGTTATACAACCCATTCTTTGTCCATTCATACATCTCATACATGCGATGGTAATAAGCGGTGTCTTTATATATTTTCCCCAAACGGGCCATCACCGGCATCGCCATCTGAATGGCATCGATCCAATGCCAGTCGTCGATTTTAGATGTTTTCAGCATCGTATCGATGGAGGCTTTGATGTTGGCTATGCGCTCCGGCTTTTTATCTATCAGGTACAGATCAATGTACGTCTGCCCACAATCCTGATCATCTGCATTGCGGGTTTTTATGCCATTACGCAGGTTCCAGTTGTGTTTCTCTCCCCACTGAACAGCATAATCATAATAAGGCTTTTTGGGGTCTATACTATACAAAGCCATCAGCCCTTCATAGTACACACCACGGGTCCAGATATTAGAAGGCCATGTTTTATTCAACACGATCTCTTTCCCTGCATCCGGCCACTTTTCCATAAAATACTGATTCGTCTTCGTCATCGCAGCCAGCGTGGCCTTCTTTGGAATGAGGGTTTGCTGTGCCTGGGTGCCTATGGCCAACAGCATGGTAACGAACAGGAAATACTTTTTCATTGTGGATTTATTTTAATTAATCAGGGCATAGGCTGCAGGCCTTCCCATTTTACTTTCCATTTACCATTTTTAGGAATACCCGGTTCTTTGACCGTACAACCATCATACCCGGCACACATCAGGGCTACGGCTGTCAGTAACCCACCATTTCCGGGCAGGTATAAACGTAGCCTGTCGTCCTGATAGTTGTGTCCATTGGGCAGCCAGGTATTCGTTTTAATATTCATGAACAGGGCATCGATCGCTCTTTCCGGTTGTCCCAATCTCACCGCTGTCATACAAGTGAGGGGAAAATCCCACCCCCAGGTATCTTTCCAATCCCAGCTGGTCCATATTTTATCAAGGGTATGTTGCATGACCACTGTATCCAGTGCAGGGCTGGCAGGGAGCATACCCAATGTACCCAGTACTGCCGGATGGTCTGTCATGTAAGATGCCCGTGTATAGCTATCCGGCGCACTTTCAGCCGCCAGGTATACGCCATCCTGCTGTGGGAGAGGCGATAACTCCTGTAATACTTTGTCCCATGCAGGATTGCGGGGCAACCCGGCTCTTTCTCTCCATCGCTGGGCGGTTTGCAGGCCCCATCGCCAGTAGGCCAGTTCGTATGTCGGATTGAAAGTATCTTCGGGTTTAAATCTTTCCTGCGCAGGGATCAGGCCTTTGCCCAAAATATAATGATGCGAAGTACTATCATACCATGCATAGGAAGCCATGAATTCCGCCGTAGCTGCGACTAATGACTGGTATTTAGCCAATACTTCCGGATGCTGGCGATACAGTAACTCCGCCATGTAAATAAAATGAGGTTGTTGCCAGATAAGAAAAGCACCTACTGACGAGGGACTTTCGTTCCCCTCAGGGTCCGTCATCTTTTGCCAGCGAATACCTTTGTAGCCCTGTCTTCCGGCAATCTCCCGGGCTTTGTTTGCCACGGTTGCATACCATTGCAGACTCCTTTCCATGAGGTCTGCCCTGCCCCAAAGCGGAAAGTGAACTTCATGCCACCAGTACATTTCAAGGTGTGGCTTACCATACCAGCTATTGTAGGTCAGCCCTGTTTCCTGTGGCGGCATAGTTCCTGCACATTGCACGGCCATGAGGTATTGAGAAAGGATCACCCGCCTTTCCAGCTCAAAGGCGCGGGGATCTGTACTACCACTGAAATCGACTGCTCCTCCCCTTTTCCAGAACGCCTGCCAGTATAGGCGGCTGTCATTTTCAGTTTGTGCAAAAGAAGGAAGGTCCTGCGCATAGTGAGGAGAAAATTGAATAGTGATCTCCTCGTCAGGGGTGAGCAGGAACTCATGGAGATGAGGACTGCTTGTATTAATAGGGGAGTAATTTACATAGTACCGGGTTGTGTCTAACTGGTGGATGATAAGACCGGGCTTAATAACAGACGACTGATGTCTGTCGGGATGCTGGTAATCTGTACCTGCATCTGCAAATTCACCTGTAGGGTAAGGCAGGCGAATCCGGATTTTCAGGCGCCCCTGCTTTACAAGCGGGGATACGACTTTGATAGCTATCAGATCTTTTTGCGGATGTACCACTGTGCGGACTTTTACGGGAATGCCTTCCACGGTAAAAGCACTGCGGATCTCTCCATTCCAGAGATCCAGTACCTGGTTTACCTGTTGTACATCGGTGAGGGTAGCAGGCTGTCCATTCTTTTTCAGGATCTGAAAACCCACATTGCCCAGTTGCAGACGGTGTACATTGTGGCGGAAATAATCGACAGCCGGGGTATTTTTCTTTTGTACGGTGTAGGTAATATCGCGGCCATGCAGGTGATAAGGCTGGTAGGCTTCCTCAATTCTGGCACCGGTGGTATTGGGAAAGCTATGCCACCCCCAGCCGGATTGAGTCCCCAGCGGAATCCCTTTGCTATACGTTTCAGGAAATGTTTGTAATCCGGTCACGTCTACCGTAAAGGCAAAGTTGCCATTGCCAAGGGTCAGTGCAGCCAGCGTATCTGCCTGGTGCAGGATCACATTATGCCGCTCCACAAGCGCCTGGCGATTGATAGGCGTTTGTCCACATACAATAGTGTATGTGCAGGTCAACAGGAAAGTAAGATAGTTTTTCATTCGTGGAATACTTAAAAATACGTTTTTATGGAAACGTTTGCATAAAAAGTTGACTTTTCAAATATGCGAAATGAAGAGAGTAAATGTATCCTATGCTGTCTTTTTACTATTTTAGCTTATATGAAAAAGTTACTTTTTTGCTGCCTTATGCTTAGTCTGAAGGCGGTTTGCTATGCCGGGGAAGGAACTCCACCACAGGAAAGGTATATTTTAGTGATTCATGGCGGTGCTGGTACTATTACCAGACAAAATATGACGCCTGAAAAGGAAGCCGCCTATACGGCTGTGCTGAAAGAGGCCCTGATTACTGGTTTTAAAATGCTGAAAGCAGGTAAAAGCAGTGTGGATGCGGTAGAAGCTACTATCAAAGTGATGGAAGACTCTCCTCTCTTCAATGCGGGTAAAGGTGCAGTGTTCACCCATGATGGCAAAAACGAAATGGATGCTGCCATTATGAATGGTAAAAGTCTGAAGGCAGGTGCTGTAGCCGGGGTGACGACCGTAAAAAATCCGATCGCTGCCGCTAAAGCGGTGATGGAGAAATCGGAGCATGTGATGCTGGCAGGTCGTGGAGCTGAGCAGTTTGCCAGGGATGCGGGCCTGGAACTCGTGGACCCTAAATATTTCTGGACACAGGATCGTTGGGATGCGCTGCAAAAAGTGCTGAAAACAGATTCTACCCAGGCAAAACCAGATCACAGTTATACGCCAGCGGGTAAACTGGGTATTGAAAATGTGGATAACAAGTTCGGTACAGTAGGTGCTGTGGCCCTGGACAAAAATGGTAACCTGGCAGCAGGAACGTCCACGGGAGGTATGACCAACAAAAAATATGGCCGTATAGGTGACTCTCCTATTATTGGTGCCGGTACTTATGCCAATAATAAAACCGCAGCCGTATCCTGTACGGGTTGGGGTGAATTTTATATCAGAGGCGTGGCGGCTTACGATCTATCTGCCATGATGGAATACAAAGGTATTGGTCTGGATCAGGCAGCGAAAGCGGTGATTGAGAAGATCGGCATCCTGGGTGGAAGTGGTGGACTGATTGCCCTGGATCAGGCAGGTCATGCTGTAATGCCTTTTAATACAGAAGGGATGTACAGAGGTACCATTACCGAGGACGGACAGATTGCTATTGAGATTTACAAACCGCAATAAATGCAGAAAGACTGACTAACAGGCAACCATCTTTGTAGGGGAATGGTAATTAAAACCTTATTAGTCAGTCTTTTTATGCTTTCAAAAGGATAGTTAATCCGGGTTTTTCAACAATGATATTGGGATTAATATTTTTCTGAAAACATTAGTTCAGAAAGCTGAATTTGTTTTCGAAGACTTTCCCTATAACTGGTACTGGTCTCTGTGCTTCATTAGAAGCGGTTATTATTCCAAATATCAGCAGAATCAATGGAAGAAGGCCGGCTACACTCAAGAGCATTCCTAAAGAAGGGATTACTCTCGCTACGATGTTTACGATAATTCCAATAGCAATACCTGCGATAAATACACCTAAGGCTTGCGCAAGGTGGTAACGAACCAGCGGTGAGCGCTCAGGTGTTTCCTTATACTTGACGTATGCAATTACCCAACCAATTATTGTACAGTAGGCGACGATAGCTAATGTTTTGTCCTTCATGATATGATCATTTTTTTGTGATTGATGATGTCACAAAAGTATTTCCCCCAACGATGTACAGCTATTTTTGACCTACTACGGAAGTACTACAAGTGAAAAAAACAGCGTCTACGAAACAACTACAAACAACACAATCAATTCAGGATCAGCATATTAAAACTATGCACCTTTAATAATATCAGTACCTTTTGTCTTTACGGACCGGCCACCATGTCTATTTTTCTATACGGCGATGGCCCAAATGATCAGTAAAAAATGCAAATGCCTGGCATCCTTTTTCACCTGGCAGCATCATCTCCGGTTTCGTTGAGTTGTAATCGGGCATTCCATGGGCCTAGGTTGTAGCCAGGTATGCCAATAAGCAACGCAACCGAGGATGCGGCCATAAATGCCATCAGTGGTTTTTGTTTCATTGTATCATTAAAATTTCTATATAAGATACAAATTAACCCCAATTATAAAAGGTCGGAAATAGCTGATTTCAGGGATAAAATTTATACAGTTTATAATATTATGAAAATCAACCCTCTCTAAATTGCCGATTTTAAATACTCATTCTATTTTGATAATTTTATATCAATACAATTACCCATGCATCAGGAAACACACGTAAATAGTTCCAATTTTGTAAGAGATGTGATCATCGGCATGTCCGACGGGCTGACAGTCCCCTTTGCCCTTACTGCCGGATTGAGTGGCGTACTTGACACCAACCATCTCATAATCGTATCTGGCATTTCTGAAATTGCTGCAGGTTGTATTTCAATGGGATTGGGTGGATTTCTGGCAGGACAAACAGAGGTGGAACACTATGAATCCGAACTAAAACGGGAGTATGAAGAGGTGGAAAAAGTACCGGAAACGGAAAGGCAGGAAGTGGAATCCATCTTTATTGATATGGGTGTGGATAAAGAGCTGAGTAAACAGGTAACCCTACAGATCAGTCAGGATAAAGATAAATGGGTGGATTTCATGATGCGGTTTGAACTGGGTCTGGACAAACCTGATAAGGACAGGGCGATTAAGTCTGCACTGACCATTGCGTTTTCCTACCTGGCGGGTGGGTTTATTCCTTTGTTCCCGTACCTCGTCACTTCCAATAACCAGCAGGGGTTTTATTTTTCCTGCATGATTACTGTGGTCGCCCTGGTTGTGTTTGGATATTTCAAATCAAAGGTTACAGGTCAGCCTTTAGTGAGAGGCACCCTGAAGGTAGCGCTCACAGGTATTATAGCAGCTGTGGCAGCTTATGCACTGGCAAAAATTGTGAGTTGATTCAGAACACGACTTTGCCCGCTGAGCGATTGTTTGACCCTATTGAACTACAGGACATGAGTTGGTGTAATTTCTGCTTTTAGCTTTGTAATAGTAACTAAAAGAGACAGTGAATGTTATTCATTTAAAATTACCCAATCATGAGACGTATTGTTTTAGCCCTGTGTTTGTGTATGTTCCTATTAAATAGTTGTACTACAACCACTGCCGTGCAGGGTTACACGGCGCCCGATGGAAGTATTACTTACCAGACTTTTTACGATGATCTGTCACCTTATGGTAGCTGGATAGATTACCCTGGATACGGCCACGTATGGAGTCCGGCCATGGATGGAGATTTCCGTCCTTATGCCACCAATGGCCACTGGGTATATAGCAATGAAGGTTGGATGTGGGCATCTGACTTCAGCTGGGGATGGGCGCCATTCCACTATGGCCGCTGGTTTTACGACGACGGTTATGGCTGGCTGTGGATACCGGGCTATGACTGGTCACCGGCATGGGTAACATGGGGAGCTGTGGATAACTATTACTGCTGGGCTCCATTGGGACCCGGTGTAGGTGTGGGTGCCGCTTACGGCTCATGGAGACCGCATGATTACTATTGGAACCAGGTACCAAAAGATCACATGTATGATAATAATCTATCAAGAGTCGTGACTCGTCCTAATAGTGCGGACAGGATTTCTGTGATCAACAATTTTGCTACTACCCACGGTCATAACCTTTATTATTCACAGGGGCCTGATGTAACAGATGTACAAAGATATACCAATAGAACAATCGCACCGATGGCTATACAGAATACCCGCGTTCGCGGTACGGCTGTGCAGACTGGCAATAATCTGCAGGTGTACAGACCACAGGTACAGCATCCTCAACCCAGACAGTATAGAAGCTTTGAAAGTAATAATACCCGCCCCGTGTTGCAAATGCAGGACAGGCCAATGATTCAGCGATCAGAACAGATCCGGAATGTAAATAGCTTGCCTATGCGTACAGCACCTTCGATGTCTTTTCCTTCATCTCCGTCAGGCGGTAGAATAAGAAGGTAAAATAAAAGGCCGGTGACAGTCACCGGCCTTTTATTATCGTAATAACTTCCTGTCTTCATCACTGAGTGGTACTATATGACTCACCAGCTCTACAATGTCTTCCTTCATTCCGGCTTCCAGCAGGATGCCCAATAAACCTACATTGATGCGCTGCTGCTCCTTGTTTAATCCCTGGAATAACCGGGGCTCTATGCAATAAAGGCTCCTCACTATTTTGAGCAATGCTTTCTTTTTCCGCCCGTCGTTCAACCTGGGAATGATGCCATTTTTCTCATAGTTTTCCACCAGTTTCTCCGCCGCTTCCCCATCTACAAATGTCTTTTGCCGCAGCCTTACCAATTCATGCAGATGGTTCATCAGTAATTTGAATACACCATGCTGACGGGTACGTTCAAACAGGTTTTGGGACAACTCATTGTCCTGTGGATTGAATGCATCGAAGTAGCGGGATTCTATATACACGCTATGATAGAAACCTATCGCATTATTATTGAATGAAGTGAGGTCTTTAAATAGCTCCTTCTGTTGTGAGTTGAGGAAGTAAAAGAAAAATTTATCCCCAATACGCTCAGACCATCTCACGAAGGTAATCTTGAAAAAATGGTCCTTGCCCTCTGCATCCTTCAGTGGTAATGTACCAATATCTGTTTCAGCTATCAGTTGTTGATAAGGTAATGGGACACCATTGATGCGGATCTGGTATTCTTTTTCCCGGTTTAGCATCAGGAACCAGCCAAACTCTCTTTCCAGAAAGGTCTTGAATTCATCTGACTGAAAGGAAAAAGCGGTTACATCAAAGAGGTCTGTGAAAGTAACGATGGTACCTGTGGTACCTTTTGACAGCTCCCGTTTATCATGTGGATCGAAATAATCTTTAGTGTTTTTAGTGATCGTAATCTCATAAGCGTTGAGCTTACCGGTAGTCTGATCTTTATAAACAGTTTTCCACAATGCTTTTCCACTAAAGGCAGAAAAGGAGAAACGACCGCGGCCCTTATTTCCTTTTATAACAGAAGAGGTCTTCTGGAAAGTAGCCTTTTTGATAGAGTCGTTGAAGTTACCGAAGGTCTCCTTCAGCTGGTCATAGTCGATACCTGAGCCATTGTCGGTGATAGACAGACTGTGGATAGTATCTATTTCATTTGTTTCAAAAGTGATATCGATAACGGAAGCTGCTGCGTCAAAACCATTCCAGATATATTCTGCCACCGCTTCCATATAGTCCCGGGGAAGCCCGGAGGACTGAATACCGGTATCTGTAACAGACACTTTTTCTTTCATATTACGTGCGCCTTTAAGTGGGCAAAAGTAATATAAAAGCCCTATTCATTTACTAATATAATCTTTCCGATATGTTGGCTGCTTTCCATGAGGGAGTGGGCTTCCGGCGCTTTATCATATGTGAAAGTTGCATATATGACTGGTTTGTATTTTCCGTTGTGAATAAGCGGCCATACTTTCTCCAGCAGCTCCTGAGAAAGTGCTTTTCTAAAGGTATAATCCCGGGGACGCAGGGTGGTTCCTGTGATGGTAAGGCGCTTTTGCATCATACGGCCGATATTGAGCTGTGCCATGTTTCCCCCCATGGAATTGATATATACCAGCCGGCCTTCGGTATTGAGCAGCTGGATGTTTTTGTCCAGGTACTCCCCTCCCACCATATCCAGTATTACATCCATACCGGTACCGGCAAAGGCTTCTTTGAAATCCTGTTCTTTATAGTTGACATAACCGGCTGCTCCGAGCTCCAGGCAGGCTTTACCTTTTTCTTCAGAGCCGACGGTTACATATACATTTGCGCCGAAGGCATGTCCCAGCTGGATAGCGGCAATACCGATACCACTGCTGCCACCATGTACCAGCAGGTTTTCTCCGGGTTGTAAGTGTGCCCGCTGGAATACATTGGTCCATACGGTGGCGATTACTTCCGGCAGACTGGCTGCCTCGGCAAATGAGAGCTTTTCTGGTATGGGCAGGCATTGTCCTTCCTTAGCGGTGACATAGGTGGCATAACCGCCACCAGCTATGAGTGCACATACTTTATCGCCGGGCTTCCACATGGTTACACCGGGTCCGCATTCCTTTACAATGCCAGCCACTTCCATTCCCAGAATTTCCTGTACTACTCCGGGAGGAGCGGGGTATTTTCCTTTACGCTGAGAAACGTCTGCCCTGTTCAGGCCAGCCGCTTTGATTTCAATCAGCACTTCTTCTGCACCCGGTGTGGGTGTAGGATATTCCTGTAACTGTAATACTTCCGGACCTCCGGGTTGGGTAATGATGATGGCTTGCATAAATTACGCGTTTAAAACGGGTGCATCTTTCAGTTTCTCTTTAATAGCATCAGGCAGGAATGGTCTGCCACCGGTTGCAGGCACACAGGTACCTGTGAAAACGGCCTTGGTCACCACCTTGTTATTGAGCATGATCTTCTGTTCGAAATGGATCTGAGGCTTACCACTGCCATCTGCCATTAGCTGGCAGGTAACGGTGAATTTATCATCTCTCTTCAGGGAGCGGACAAACTGAATGGTATACTGAGACAGGACCATGTTGATGCCTTTTTGTGCTTCTTCTTCAAGACTGAAGCCCAGTACATCTTTGATAAAGTCGTGTCTGCAATATTCCATGTAAAAAGGGTAGTATAATCCGTCCATGATATTCTGGACGTCGATATGTTCCGGTTTAACGGTGTATTCTTTTACGTATTCCATTGAGTTGGTCCTTTTTCAGTTATAGGCAAATCTACATGAAGGATTCTGATAATATTTCCTTTCTGACAATATTTGTTTTTGTAGAATTTTTACTAAACTTTTATTCAATCAGTTTTGTTATTTTTGGTATTCTTACTATACCTATCTCTTCCCTGATCTTTTTCCTATATCATAGAACCGTGACACCACAATGAGAACATTATGAGAATGGCCAACATTATCGTGTTGCATCAATATCCTGCTATGGCAGAGCGATTGATAAAAACACTTTACCACCGGCAATTTGATTTTTATGTACACCTCGACAAAAAGGTCAACATTACCCCTTTTAGTTGCCTGGCAACTTTACCGAACACCTTTTTTGTACAGGAACGCAAAACAGTAAACTGGGCCGGATACAGCCAGCTTGAAGCTATTGCCGCTTCCCTGCGAGCTATCTTTTCAAGTGGCCGGTCATATGATTATGTTAATTTGCTAAGCGGGCAGGACTATCCCATCAAACCGCCCGGGTACATATATGATTTTCTCGATACGTATACCGGACACTCTTTCCTTGCCTCAGAAACACCACCTACATCCTGGTGGGAGGATGCCCATCAGCGGTATACCAGGTATCATCTGATCGAATACGGGTTCAAGGGAAAACACCGGCTGGAAAATATACTTTCAAACATCTTACCTGCAAGGGAGTTCCCATTACCTTACCAGCTGTATGGAGGGCCTTATGCCGCTTATTGGACATTAAGTGGAGAGGCTGCTCACTACCTGAGTAATTTTCTTTCAGAAGGAAAATTCCATTCGTTTTTCAAGCATACCTGGGCACCGGATGAGTTTCTTGTGAACACTTTACTGATGAACAGTCCGTTCAGCAACATGGTTATCAACGACAATTACCGGCATATAGACCGGTCGACCGGCGGCTCGCATCCCAAAATACTCACCATGACCGACCTGGACTCTTTGCGGAATAGTAGCCGGTTATTTGCCAGAAAATTTGATCCGAAAATAGACAGCCAGATTCTGAATGAAATTGATGAAACAATCCTCTATTATAAAAATTGGGTGTAACCGATGAAACATAACGAAAGCTGGGACTGGGAAATCAATGCCAAAACAAAATGGTTTGACTGGAATCTCCGCGAAATTGTTAGCTACAAAGATCTCTTGTTTCGCTTTGTGAGGCGTAACCTGATTGCGAGTTATCAACAAACTGTGCTGGGGCCCTTCTGGGTATTTATTCAACCGGTCCTGACTACGCTTGTTTACTATATCATTTTCGGAAAGGTGGTAAAGATTTCCACAGGGGGTATTCCTCCTGTGTTATTCTATTTATCCGGCATCCTCTTCTGGAGCTTTTTCTCCGATTGTCTGAATGGAACGATGTATACTTTTCTGCAAAATGCCAGTATTTTCAGCAAGGTTTATTTTCCCCGGCTGATCGTACCTGTGAGCAATGTTATTTCTCATAGTATCAGGATAGGTATTCAATTACTGCTTTTCATTATTATCTACCTGTACAATATAGCTACCATAGGAATGGTGGGTAACTATTACATTTTTATCACCCCCTTCCTATTGCTATTGACTGCAGGATTTGGGTTGGGAGGAGGCCTCATTATCAGTGTATTTACAGCTAAATACAGGGATCTGGATTACGCGTTACAATTCCTGCTCCGACTGTTCATGTTTGCCACTCCGGTGGTTTATCCGGCTTCCATCGTTCCTGAAAAGTATCGGTTCTGGTACTGGTTAAATCCACTCACGGTGATCACCGAAACTTTCAGGGCAGCCTATTTTTCGAATGAACCAGTGCATTATATCAGGCTGACGCTTTGTACGATAGAAGTAGTGGGTTTATTGGTACTCGGTATTACGCTTTTTAAGAAAAAGGAACTCAAAATAATGGATGTGGTATGATTGCTATAAAAGTTGAAAATATCTCCAAACTGTACCGTTTAGGGAATACAGGCACCGGCCGGTTGCGGGAGGATATCCGCTTTTGGCTAAAGCGACCCAATGCTACCAGGCACCTGTTATGGGCGCTAAAAGACATCAACTTTGATATCAATCAGGGAGAGGTAATGGGCTTTATTGGTAACAATGGCGCCGGCAAATCCACTTTGCTAAAAATCATTTCCTCCATTACAACACCTACTACAGGAAGGATCTCAGGCAGAGGAAGTATTGCCAGTCTGCTCGAAGTAGGATCAGGATTTCACGGAGATCTGACGGGGCGGGAAAATATCTACCTCAACGGTAATATTCTGGGAATGAAAAATCATGAAATAAAAAACCGTTTCGATGAGATCATTGCCTTCTCCGGAGTGGAGGAATTAATTGATACACCTGTCAAGCACTATTCAAGTGGGATGTATATGCGGCTGGCATTTGCAGTGGCCGCACATCTCAATCCTGAAATATTGATTGTGGATGAAGTGCTGGCTGTAGGAGATGTAGAATTTCAACGCAAATGCCTGGGAAAAATGAAAGAGATCTCAGGTAGAAAAGGGAAAACAGTATTGTTTGTAAGTCACAATACGCAGGCATTGCAAAACCTTTGTGATCGTGTCATCACGTTACATAAAGGAAATATCATCGATATGGGCAGACCGGCAGATGTGATCACCAACTATTTAAAAAGTGCAGATAACAATTATCTGGAGCAAAGCTATGATGCGCCAGCATCTGCTCCTGGAAATGATTATATCAGGATCAAAAAAATCGCTATTCAGTATGATACCGAGATCTTCGATATCCGAACGCCTTTTTCTGTGAAGTTTGAATTCTGGTATAACGATCCTGAGCCGGGCATTCTGATAGCAGGCATTCATTTGTTTAACATGGCAGGGGAATGCATTTTTGATGTAGCCTCTAAAGGAGCTCAACTACAGGCAGGTTTGATTACAGGTGAATGTCTGATTCCAGGCAATTTTCTGAATAATGGTGCTTATTACCTGTCGATTGTATTTGTAAAAGATACCACCCAACGGCTCTTTTATTTTGAAGGGTGCCTGTCTTTCAATATAGAAGATTTCAGGGAAAATACGGCCTGGTTTGGAAAATGGATGGGGTATGTGCGGCCGTCATTTCCAGTAATTTTAAACCAGCAGCATGTACTATAAAATTCACCATATACAATTAGCAGAGGTAGAAAACTTTTCTGTGGAAAAGGGCCGGCACTATGTTGTTGTATGGTCCGGACAGATTCCACTAGGGCATGTCTGGCTTACTTCGCCAGCAAACGTAGCTGAAAAAATCAAGGCTGCCGTTCAACCTGCACTGAGCTATTACAATGAACATGGCTCGTCGCTGACACCATGCGATAAAGCAGTCAGGTTATCTGTTATCATTTGTACCCGTCACCGTCCACTGTCATTAAAGAACTGTCTGCAAACATTATTGAATGGCCCAGATAAGGATTTTGAACTGATCGTGGTGGATAATGCACCAGGGAATGATGAGACAATGCTGGTAGTGCAGGAGTTTCCACAAGTACGCTACATTCGTGAAGATAGAAAAGGTCTGGATATAGCCCGCAACACAGGAGCGAGAACTGCTACCGGGAATATTGTGGCGTATACAGATGATGATGTGAGCATTCCACATAACTGGATCACAAACCTGAAAGCATGTTTTGCAGATCCACTGATCATGGCTGTGACAGGGCTCGTGATTCCTCTTTCGCTGGAGACCCGGGCACAGTATACATTTGAAAAGAAGTGGGGATTTAATAAAGGGTATCTTCCCCGCAGGTTCAATCACCGGTATTTTCTTGACAATCTGGAATATGGTGTACCTGCATGGGATATTGGCGCAGGTGCGAATATGGCTTTTCGGAAAGAAGCATTTCTGGTAGCAGGGCTATTTGATGAAAGACTGGATGTAGGTGCTTCTGGGTGTAGTGGCGATTCGGAAATGTGGCATCGTATCCTGGCCGAAGGATGGGATTGCCATTATGTGCCGGAGCTGTATGTATTACATGAGCATCGCGCCACTGATGCCGGACTGCGCCAACAGCTATTCGGGTATATGCGTGGGCATGTGAGTGCGCTGCTTGTGCAACATGAAAATTACCAGCATCCGGGAGAGTTGAAGCGGTTGCAGAAAGGTTTACCTCATTATTACAGGCAGCGCTTATGGTCCTGGATAAAAGGAAACAGGGAAGAATATATCAGACATATTATTACGGAGATCAGGGGATGTAAATCCGGTGTTCGTTTCTATAAAGCGCATCAGCATTTGCGCAGGCAGGATATTCAAACGTTCCCTTCTTTATTATTTCAACCTGTGGAGATTTCCCCGGAGACGCTTGTTTCGGTGGTAATCCCTTGTTATAACCATGGCCATTACCTGAAGCAAGCCATTGATAGTGTATTGGAACAAAGCTGGTCACATATGGAGGTAATTGTGGTGGATGATGGTTCTACTGATGATACAGCAGCTATCTGCAAAGAATATGGTGACCGGGTGCAATACATTCATGTAGCAAGGGTGGGATTATCGGCAGCCCGGAATATTGGGGTACAACATAGTCATGGGGAATTTGTGACCTTCCTGGATGCGGACGATTATTTGTATCCAGGTGCCACGGAGATCAATCTCTTTTATTTCGGGTATTATCCTCATGTCGCATTTGTATCAGGCGCGCATGACAGAATAGATGATAATAGGCAGCTTCTCGCCGAAGTGTATCAAAGCGGCACTGGTTACATCTCATTATTGCAGGGGAACTTTATCGGCATGGAGGGTTGCGTTCTATACAGGAGGGATCTGTTCTTTCATTTTCACTTCGATACAAAGCTGAAGGCGTGTGAGGATTATGACCTTAATCTAAAAATAGCGAGGGTATTGCCAACCTTCCATCATAAAGAAAAAATAGCTGCTTACAGGATTCATAACCGAAATATGTCCGCCAACAAGGAAATGATGTTGGCGCTGGCACACCACGTATTAAGCAGGCAGATACCTGTATTAATAAATGAAGCAGAGCGGACTGCTTTGCATGCAGGACAACAAAACTGGAAAACTTATTATGAAACAGCTTAACAGGATTCCAGACGAACCACCCGCTATAAAGCCACTGGCAGCGGAAGTGCCAAGGCCAGTATGGTCGGTGATGATACCTACTTACAATTGTAGCCAGTATCTGGAAGCTACCTTGAAAAGTGTGCTGGAGCAGGATCCGGGACCGGGATTGATGCAGATAGAGGTGGTTGATGACTGTAGTACTGATGGTGATATTGCTGCGTTGGTGGCAGCTATCGGCCGGGGACGGGTCTCATTTTACCAGCAGCCGGAAAACAGGGGTAGTCTCCGTAATTTTGAAACCTGTCTGAACAGGGCGAGGGGACAGTTTGTGCACTTGTTACATGGAGATGATCTGTCGGGACCGGGCATTTACCAGCAGGCCACCCGATTGTTTGAAGCATATCCGGATGCCGGGGCGATTTGCACGGGTTTCTCATACATCAATGAGCAGGGCGTTGAAATAAATAAAAGTCACGCCTTACAGGCTGAAACAGGGGTTATAAAGGATTGGCTGCCACAGATAGCTTCCGGGCAGAAAATGCAGCCTCCGGCAGTATTAGTGAGAAGAAGTGTGTATGAGAGATTAGGTGGGTTCTTTGGTATTCATTACGGTGAAGACTGGGAAATGTGGGTACGCATAGCGGCCAATTTCCCGGTGGTTTATACGCCTGACAGGCTTGCCTTTTACAGGGTGCATACCACCAACATTACCAGCAGATATTTTTTGTCGTGCCAGCATATTCTGGATATCGCAAAAGTGATTGAGCTGATACAGCCGTATTTACCGGCTCAGGAACGGTCACGATTGAAAAGGAAGGCACGCTATAACTGGTCGTTGTATTTTGCGCGTACTTCTGATATGACTTATCATAAGTACAATGCACCGGTGCAGGCGCTTAACCAGGCGGGCAAGGCTTTTAAGATGCACCAGAATAAGGTGACATTGTTTTTCTTATGTAAGATTTTGTTGAAAATAATGCTTCGGTATAAACAGTGAATGCCGGGTTATTCTGATATGCCGAAGCTGGATGAATTGTTAGTTGCCTCTTTTAAATCCTAATACGATCCTTATTTTTTCGCCTACATCGTCGTATGTCTTCCTCACGACAAAGTACCATTTCTTATCAGGTACATCTACCGTGAAGATATCTCCCTTTTTATGTCTGGCTACTGCGTCTTCAAAGGGTTTTACCATCATACCTGCGGTGAAGGGCCCGGTATCCCCATTCTTTTGATTGGGGTCCATGTTGTACTTAGCGTTCAGCTCTTCGAATGATTTGCCGGCTGCATACTGCTCCTGTATAAGCGTACGGAGACTGTCTATATGCGCATGGGTCAATACAGCGCCATCCAGGTGAATGTATTGTGCCCTGAAAGTATAATTCCCCGTATCAGCTATTACCTTATAGTAAGTACCTTCTATTGTGGCTGTATCTCCCACTTTCAGGCTAAACAGTTTTTGATCTACGGCAGTAGTATCCTTTTCGGAACTTAATGGATACAGTTTGATAAAGGGATATTTTTCCGCTACTTTGTAAGCTTGTTCAATATTTTGTGCCCGGTCAATGATCAATTCCAGGGAGCGGTTGTCGGCCTTCTGACTGCAGGCAGCGAGTGACAGTAAAAACAGACTGGCGTATAAGTAATTTTTCATTTTCAGGAATTGGCTATAAGTATTAGTTCTGAATTGGATAAAGATAATCCGTCTTTTCTACCCTGAAAATATTTTTTAGTCAACTCGTCACCGTTCACCACCTCTGCATATTTAAAACCGGCTTTGTGGGCAAGGGCCAGCATATCGTCCGGTGTGAAAAAACTCAGAAAGGGGGTGCCGGCATCAGCTGCTCCTTTCATGGCCATTTCGAGCAGGCGCTGTTCATCAGGCTGCAAATGTTCTTTGGGCAACAGGAAGGTCATAGATAAGGTTGTTCCTTTGGCCATGGCAGCTACCTTTTGCAATAAGTCTGTGATGGCTTCATGAGAGAGGTACATACTGACTCCTGTACAGGAAATAACTGCCGGTTGGCTGAGATCGAAACCCTGTTGTGCAAGCGATTTCAGCCAGTCAGTATCTTTTTCGAAATCAACAGGTACAAAATGCAGTGTATCAGGAATGGTCCAGCCCAGTTCCTGGATCCGCTGCTTTTTCCATGCCTGCGTGAGCGGTTGATCTATTTCATACACATTGATATAGGAATTATGGCGCAGGGCAAATGTATCGAGGCCTGCGCCGAGGATGACATATTGCTGTGTGCCGGTACTTCTTACCAGATCTTCCGTAAAGCGTGCCCTTGTAACGATAGAAAGACGTGCCTGCCTGGTGCCTTCAGGATGCATATCTCCACGTTGCTGCCAGCCGGCACCAGGAGCGGCCAGCTGAAGACCAAGGTCATCTTCTATTATATGCGGAGGTGCATCTATCTCCAGATGCAATGCCCGCCACAGTGCTACACGAACGGCTGTATTGTCGGGTATAATGCTCATATCTTTTTCAGTGTCTTTAAATCGAAGATTAAGATATCATTTTTATCCTCATCATCATGCTTGCCATTTTTGTTGATATCGTAATATCCAGTAATTACAATGGCACCCGTGCGTTTGTTCACTGCCCATGGACCGGGGTAAAAGCCATCTTCGGTGACTTTTATATTTTCTTTACCATCAGTAGATAAGATGAAGATATTTCGGGAGCGCTCGCGTGCGTCCAGAAACCTTTTGTTTTCATAATTATAGTAGGCAACCACAATCAATCGGTTTATTTCCAGACTATCCAGTTTCACCTGTTCTACTTTTCCCACATCAGCATCCTTGCCAAATTCAACAGTCGTCTTACCGCCGGTACGGGTATTGATAAAAACCAGGTGACTGCTGGTGATGGTTGCAATTTTATTATAGTCCTCATAAATGGCAACAAAGTAGTCAGTGCCTTCCACTTCCTGTAATCTGTTGTATAAGCTAAGATTCTTTTTTTGACTATATATAGCCGTGGAAAGCAGGGTTAGGCCCAAACAAATAGATGCGATTCGGAGCATATAGCATAGGTTTGAACCGAAAATACATTGTTTCAAGAAAAGAAAAGCCAAATATTATCCTATTAGCTTGGTGGACTGTTCAATTTTATGTTACTTTTGCCCTGCCTATATTCTTTTAGCATGTCCCACCAATATGCATAGGAGAACCATTGATAACCTTTTAGTCTAAGAGTAATGCTATAATAATCAAAACCCATGTTCAAACAGAATCTAATCCTGGTGCTCACACTTTGTGCAGGCACGGGGCTTTTTGCGCAACAAAGACAAGTAGAGGGACAGGTCCTCTCTGCTGAAAACAAACAACCCTTGCCCGGTGTAACCGTTAAAATTAACCGTACATCTATTGGAACCACAACCGATCCGGCGGGTCATTTCCACCTGAATCTTCCGGCAAGTAAATCAGTGATTACTGTTTCCTACCTGGGGCGGGAAACTTTGGAGACAGAGGTACATGAAGGAGATGCCAATGTGCAGATCTTACTGAAACCAACTAACACTACACTGGATGAAGTGGTAGCTGTTGCTTACACCAATGTGAAACGTTCAGGATACCCGGGGGCGGTGTCTACTGTGAATGCTGAAAAAATTAACAACCGGCTTACACCCAATGTCACCAATGCATTGCAGGGTTTGGTGACCGGTTTACAATCTTCCTTATCCAATGGTCAACCTGGTAACAGTTCTACCATCAGGATCCGTGGAGTTGGGTCTATCAATGCATCGAGTGCACCTTTGTTCGTAGTGGATGGCGCTCCTTATGATGGAGATATCAATGCGCTCAATGCCACCGACATTGCAAGTATCAGCGTATTGAAAGATGCGACCGCTGCCAACCTGTATGGCTCCCGCGCGGCAAATGGTGTGATCATCATCACAACCAAGCAGGGGCAAAAAGGAACATCTCATGTAGATGCAGTATTCAACCAGGGCTGGAGCAGCAGAGCAGTGAAGGACTATGACAAACTGAATACTGATCAATATTTTGAACTTTACTGGGAGGCACTGCGAAACAAGCAACTAACCAATGGTCAGACAGCAGATCAGGCAGCAGCTACTGCCAGCGCAAGAGTCGTATCCGATCTGGGTATCAATCCTTATGGCACTGCTTATCCACAGCCAGTGGGTACTGATGGAAAGATCGTGGCAGGTGCACGTCCATTGTGGAATGATGACTGGGAAAAAGGTATTCAGCAATCAGGTGCTTATACACAGGCACAACTGAATTTTAGTGGTGGTAGTGATAAATCTACTTACTATGTAGGGGGTGGATACCTGAACAATGAAGGGGCTTACCTTGCTTCAGGTTTTAAGAGATATAGTTTCAGGAGCAATATTACCTTGCAGGCAAAGCCATGGTTAAAGACAGGATTTAACCTGACAGGAGTAAGTACTGCACAGGATTATCCACGCTCTTCTGACTCTCAGACAGATAACGTTGTGCTGGTAGGCAGAACTATTCCTAGCTTCTACCCTATCTACCAGCGCAATCCGGATGGCAGTTTCCTGTTAGATGCGAATGGCAACAAACAATTTGATTATGGTGCCTATCGTCCTTCTGCAGCGCTGGCCAGGGAAAACCTGATAGGCTCCCTGCCACTGGATAAGAACAGATATACCAATGAAGTGGTATCTGCAAGGACTTTTGTAGAGGCATCCATTACGAAGGCACTGCATTTCAAGACGAGCTACAACATTGACTACGTCAATCAAAACTCACTGTTTTACAACAATCCATTATTTGGAGGAAGCGCAGAAATAGGTGGTTATGTCAGCAAGGCAAGCAGCCGCAAACTGGCATATACCTGGAATAACATCTTCACATACGATGCAGATCTGTTGGGTGGCCATCACCTGAATTTGCTGGCCGGACAGGAATATTATTATTTCAACACTACAGATCTGAGTGGCGACAGACAAAAATTTGCCTTACCTGATCTGTATGAACCTGCAGCGGCATCTCAGTTAAATGACTTTACCGGTACGACAGATAATTATACCAAACTGAGTTTCTTCGGACAGGGTCAGTATAACTATCTGAACAGGTATTTCTTTACGGCTTCTGCGAGAAGAGACGGTTCTTCCCGCTTCTCTCCTGACTCCAGATGGGGTACATTCTGGTCCGCAGGTGCATCCTGGCGCATTTCAGAGGAGGCTTTTCTGCGTAGCGAAAGCTGGTTGAATGCACTGACCCTGAAAGCTAGCTATGGTTCTTCAGGCAATGATAACCTCTCGTCTTATTATTCTTATCTGGCCCTGTATGCTATTCAGAATAACCTTGGCAATGGTGGCGTTATCACTTCCAGACTGGCAACGCCAGGTTTGAAATGGGAAAGTAACCTGAACCTGAATATTGGTCTGGACTATGGGTTCCTGGATAACCGTGTGTATGGTAGCATCAATTATTACGACAGAACAAGCAAAGATTTGCTGTATGCGAAACCAATGGCATTATCAACCGGTTTCAGTTCTATCAGTGCCAATATTGGCGCACTGAAGAACACTGGTGTGGAACTGGAACTAAATGTAGTACCTGTGAGCACAAGAAATTTCAAATGGACTGTGGGATTGAATGTAGCAAGAAATAAAAATAAAATTACTGAACTGCCACAAAAACAGATCATCAGTGGTACTAAAAAGCTGATGGTTGGTACTTCTATTTACGATTTCTTCCTGCGTGAGTGGGCAGGTGTAGATGCAGCAACGGGTAATCCGCTCTGGTACCAGACAGATGCAGATGGTAAGAAAGTAACGACGACCAATTATGCGAATGCAACACAGTATTATGCAGGATCTGCATTGCCTGATGTAACCGGAGGTTTCAGCAACACTTTCAATTACCACAATTTTGAGCTGTCTTTCTTATTAGCTTATAGCATTGGTGGTAAGGTGCTGGATCTGGATTATGTATCGCTGCTGAGTGGTGGTACCAGCCCGGGTCGTAACTGGTCAACAGAGCTGATTGACCGTTGGACACCTGAACATACGTCTACAGATGTACCCAGGCTGACTACTGATAACTTGAACTGGACTTCTACTTCTACCAGGTTCCTGTATAGTGCTACTTATGCACGTCTGAAGACTTTATCATTGGGTTATTCGGTGCCAGCGAAGGTATTGTCAGGAATAGGTATCAGAAGTGCGAAGGTATATGCACTGGGGGAAAACCTGCTTACCTTCTATGGTCACAAAGGTATGGATCCTGAGCAATCTATTGATGGTACCACTTATTACCAATATCCTGCGATGAAGACATTCTCATTCGGTATCCAGGTAGGACTGTAATTTTTTTAACGGCTATAATTTCTCAAAATGAAACTATATAAATATTTTATTGTGGCGGTGGTTGCGCTTTCTGCCTGTAATAAGCAGCTGGATACAGCGCCCTCCGATGCAGTATCAGAAGATATCGTACTTAAAAATATTTCCAATTTATCTACCATTTCTGAAGGTACCTGGGCATCTATGATGGATGACTTTTATGGTGGCACTTATAGTAATCCCGGATTCAAAACCATTGCATTGACCAGTGATGCGATGGCGGATGATGTAGCGTTGATTACCACTAAATATGGTTTTCCGACTGCGTATCGTTTTACGCAGATGAACGATAAGACACAGTCACGCGTGAACTACATCTGGGCTCAGTTGTACAAGATTATCAACAACAGCAATATTATCATTGCCAATGTGGATAAAGTAGATGGGGATGCTACCGAGAAGAAATTCCTGAAAGGACAGGCATTAGCACTGAGGGCAAATACTTATCTGACTTTTGCGTCTTTTTATCAGTTTTCTTACCTGAAAGATTCGCTGGCGAAGACGGCACCTATTTATACCACGCCAACGACGGCTGAAACGCAGGGAAATCCCAGAGCTACATTGAAAGAGATCTATGAATTGATTTTTTCGGATCTGATATCGGCCAAAGAGTTGCTGGCAGGATATGATCGTCCGGCAAAGTATAAGATCAATATAGATGTAGTGAATGGTTTGCTGGCGCGTGCATTCTTAAATACAGGTCGCTGGGATCTGGCGGCGGCAGCGGCAGCTGAAGCACAACAGGATTATCCATTAATGCCACAGGGCGAATACAGTAAAGGATTCAATGACGTGAATAATACTGAGTGGATCTGGGGACATCCGGAGATTCCAAGTCAGAGTGATGGAAGTTATAGTTTTCATTTCCTGGATGTATCTTCCACTACTTCTTACTACTATAGCTTTATGGCGGATCCTTTCTTCAAGGAGTTATTTGAAGATGGGGATATTCGTAAAACGTTGTTTTCATGGGATGGGTCTGCAGCTGCCAGAGAAGGTTACCTGCAGTATAAGAAGTTTAAATTTAAATCTGACCAGACGGCTGATCTGGTGTTGATGAGAAGTGCAGAAGCAGTACTGATTAAAGCAGAGGGGTATGCACGTTCCGGCAACCAGACAGAAGGTATTAATGCACTGAATGAGTTGCGTGGAGCAAGAGGTGCAGGGTTATTTACCGGTGGTACAAAGGAGGAGCTGATCAATGCGATCCTGATTGAAAGGAGAAAGGAATTGTGGGGTGAAGGATTTGGGTTGTCTGACATCATTCGCAACCAACTGGCGGTAGTGCGTAAGCCTTATGTAGATGCCAATGGCAATGATATTAAGGTTACTATTACAAGGCCAGATGGTAGTACGGCACAGGTCAATGCGAAATATCATACCACGCTGAAGTTCTCGGATGGGAGTAACTTTGTGGCGAATAGTCCGTATTATATATTTGCGATTCCGCAGGCGGAGGAACAGAATAATCCTAATCTTTAGGCTGGATACTATGTTGAAAAACACGTTCTGAGATAAAGGCTGGTTCTTACGGACCGGCCTTTATTATTCTCTAAGCAGACATTACCATATTTGCGGGGAAGCAATTTCAATTTATTAGAAGATGTGTTTTTTCAGCACGCTAATTTACTCAGTAAGGAGATTATTTTGTTTCCATTTGGTGATGGTGTCGGGAGTTACGCCGCATTCCAGGAAGATGGCTGTCAGGTCTTCGGTGCTATGCCCCTCTATAGACCAGTCGATAGCGAAAGCGGCAAAGTCACCAGTGGTTTCAATTTTTCCGAATAACCTGGTTTCGGTGAGGATGGCGGCTGTTTTTCTAAGTACTTTCACTCCAATATTCATATCGTCCTGCTCTTCCATCAATTGTTCCATCTGGGCGAAGAGGTCTTCGAACGGAGTGATATCAATCAACGTGTCGATGTAATTGTCTGTGATAAAAACAAATTCTCCTTTCAGGCGTCTTTGTTCCACTTCCTGTTGAGATTGAATTCCCAAAAGCGGCAGGTAGTTGTCAGCATAATGGAAACCAAGTTCCAGAATAGCAAGGGGAAGCGCCATTTCATAGTGTTGCAGCGTATGAGTAATAGATGCAGCCATGGATTGTGCGAGTTTTTCAATCAGCGCTTCGGGGAACAGGTTTTCGCTGTTCCGGCTGTAAGTCAGACGGCTGTTACCCTCTGCATCGAAGGTTCTGATTTTATCCAGTTGGTTATCGATGTAGGTGTACTCGTCATGAGAAGTGTATTCACCTATTCCCGGGGTGATGTGGGTGCTTGCGGAGCGAATTATTTTCCCTTCTTTATTGTATTCAAACCTTGTAGCAGTGAGGAAGAGCGCGTTGGCATCTTCTTTAATTTTATTTATCAATGCTGTTCTGTCAGATTTGAGATGGGCGTAAATAGTTCCTCTGCCATTTACTACCAGGCGTTGAGTGGCAGTCTTACGGCCATTTTCAAAGATGACGCTTGTGATTGCGGAGGGCGTACCGGTATTAATATTAAATTCTATATACTCAGCGAGGTTATCGGTATACTTATAATATCCTTCCCAGTAGGTTTTGTTATGTGCATGACTGAAGGCCACGTAGCAAGGCAGGCACTGATCGTTGAAGCCATATTCATGGTTGTCGTGATCGGGTGACAGAGAACCATCTGAAAGGAAGGAATGGAGGTCAAATTTTTCAAGATTATAGCGGGCGCCGTTGGCGTATTGGGTATTTTTAACCTGTGCTTTGTATACAGGAAGATTTTGTATATCGTCAAAAGCTTGTTCCCAACGGATGATGAGCTGATCTATTAAATTGTCCATGGAATAAAATTAAAGAATATATATGTCCTACGAATATTTTTTGCGGGCATGCTTGCATCGGAAAGCACAGGAAGTACAGACGGGGCGGATCTTTCGTTGGTAGAGAAATTTATGTAATAGGAACGGAGGCGTTGGGGATAGCCGCTTCGAAGTACAGGCATTATTTCAGGCTGTCTGAAGAGAATGTTGGCCGGATGCATTTTCTAAGGCCAGGTGTAAGGAGTATACACTTCACGATGTGTTTGTGATGGATATATGTCTGAGCGGAGATGAGTATTTTATAGTAGAATGCGGAGAAATGAAGGTCGATGACCTGGGATAAAGGGGTATCAACATAATTTGCAAGATTTGGCAAAATGTAATTTATACTTTACATTTGGTAATGTATAAATTACTTTATTTATGAAAAACAGTCCATTTCCCTACTCTCATTGGGCGAAAATATTGGGGGTAATTATTGTTTGTGCCGGTATTATCACCATTTTAACTCCACAGCATGATTTTGTAACAATCAGCTGGGGGCTTGTATTTATATTCTTTTCGAAGGAAAAGCGGGATGATGAGATGGTGCAAAGTCTGAAATTTAAGGCACTAACGGTGGCGGTGATCATCGCTTTTGCGTTTACGCATCTTTACAATTATATATTTCTGAACAACGGACATGCAATTACGGTATCTATTTCAGCTTATCATTTTTTAACATTGACATTAATAATTGCATTGGGGTATTTTTACTTCTTGAGGTATCAAGCAACACTAAAATGAAGAATCTTATAAAGGTAGAGCGAGCAAGGAAGGATCTGACGCAGGCGGAGCTGGCGGATAAGGTGAAGGTAGCGAGGCAGACAATTATTGCGATTGAGAGTGGGAAGTTTATTCCTTCTACCTTGCTGGCATTTAAGATCGCAGAGGTATTGGGGTGTAAAGTGGATGAGATCTTTGAATTGGAAGAAGGGGATTGGGAATAGTTTTCATTTTCGTCGAAGGTTCTTTAATAAGGAAATCATGATACCTATAAAAATTACGAGCCATCCGAGTAATAGTACCATCAGCCATTGTTCAACGTCATGCATACCGGGCAAGAGGAATGCTACGATGGGCTCTGCCAGAAAGAAATAGCCGATGGATAAGAGCAGCCAGATAAGCAGGTGGGTAAGCGCAATAATAGTTTTCTTTTTCATAGTAGTATTGCTGTAAGATAAAGAAATTCCCGTTTACCTGCGGTCAGGGATTTATAGAATCTCTATTTACAGAAAGCCTGTAATCGTTACTGTTTATTCCCCTTACTCCTTTTCGTTTCTTTTTTGGTGGGTATGCGGCCACCGTATCTATCATTTGTGGGCTTACGGCAGGAGAGTCAACCATCACCGGAATTACCTGTTCCTCTGTTGCGTCTTCAGGTATTGGATCATTGCTGATCACTGCATGTATGGTGTCTTTTTTTATAATTACAGGTAACTGTGGCTGAATTATACTTTCAATAATTACAGGACTGTCTTTCGGAGGTATTTTTTCTTCTGTAGGAGGAGCTATTACCTTTTGTGGTATTGGTTTTTTATTACTATAGAACCACCAGCACAGTGTTAGGACTACAATGAGCGTGATTATTCCATACCAGGCATTACCTGTCTTTCCCCGGGAAGATTTCTTTCCGGAAGCGTCAGGAACCTCATCTAACTGCATTTCAATGTTGGCCCAAATACTGTCGGACATGTCCGGCACAGCTATTTGATCCAGCTTTGCTGCTATTAAATCTTCGTATGGCGTAGTTTTATTCACTAAGTATTGATAGCTATTAGTTTTTTTTGAAGAATTTTTCTTGCCTCACTTAAATGCCATTTACTGGTGCCTTCACTGATATTTAATTGTGTTGAAATTTCTTTATGTGTATAACCGTCAACAGCGTATAGAACAAAGACAGCATGCGTGGCGGGCGGTAATTGCCGGACCAGCTGTAAGATGGCGGCTGCATCTGTTTTATCTATAATGCTATTATTTACAAACGGTTCTTCAACGGTATCTTTTTCCAGACTCACAAAACGACTACGTTGTTTAATCTGGTCTAAAGCCTCATTGATAATTATTTTTTTTACCCAACCATGGAAGTTGCCTTTAGCAGCATCAAATGCATGTATGCTCCTGAACATTTTCACGAAGGCATGCCCCAGTATATCGGCAGCCTCATGTTCGTCAGTAGCATAGCGCATAGCAATAGTCATAGCAAAGCCGTATAGCAGCTTATAGAGCTGGGCTTGTGCTTTTCTATTGCCATTGCGGCATTCGATGATGATATTATCTAAATTCTGCTCCAGTGGTTGTTCTTATAGGTATGTGTGATTATCACCATTTTACATTGTGTATTCTCCTGGCAAACAATGCAGTCCCAATAGCACTGATCTGCATACGTTCCATCTCATCCAGTTCATTGTAGAACCAGATGTTTTTGTCAATCATATCTACAACAGCTATTACGCCACCGCTGGTGCTTAACTCATAACCCGACATGATCGTAAATGGGAGTTTCTTTATTTTACCATTTGACTCTGTTTTTTCAAGGCTGAGAGGTTCTACATAAATTGTATCCTCTCCATTTGTAGCGAGCCCGTGATCTGATCGTTTTATAATTGTAAAAGGATTCGTATCGTGTTCTTTAAACCTGTCATAGTTGTTGGTCATGAACAGTTCCCAGTTCTTTGCGGTGTCGCCTTTGATCACTGCCGAGAAGAGATAAGTATACTGTTGTACCTGTTCAAAACTATTAAAGATACTTTTACTGTTATAGGCTTCATACTCCAGCTTTCTCACCATCTTCTTTTCAGTGGCGAATATTTCCATATTATTCTTTCCGTCGGAGAGGGAATAGCGGAATTTACCATTTTCGCTTCCTACTGTTTCTGATTTCTGGATACCGATTTGATTCAGCAGATAATTTTCAGGGAAAAAATAAGCCTCATTCCATCCGGGGTTTGAGATCTGCCAACCTCTCTTGATTCTGGATGTACTAACATTTCCGAATGACATTCTATTGGCACCTGTACCCTTTACATGTTGCATAGTAGCCTGTTCCTTAAACACTTCGGGAATGGTCATCTTGATTGAAGTATGACAACTCACCAGGAAAATGGCCCCGGTTATTAATCCTGCATTTTTCATTTGCCAGTAATTTCTGTCATCAATACCCTCCATTTTATACAAAGGTTGGGTATGTGTAAAAAAATATATTTCTATGGTTCTGCCCAACCCTTCTTATTTCCGGAGGGGTATTACTATCAAACAAAAGATGAAAAACATGAGAACAAAACAGATTTTAATGATGGTTGTATGCTCCCTAATTTTCTTTTCCTGTAAAAAGGATAAAGAAGAAACTCCTGCATGTAGTATTAGTATGGACGGTCTGGCAGGTTCATATAAGATCACAAAAATACAATATAAGGCATCCGCAGGATCAGCGGCTATGGATTTTATGAATTACCTGGAGGAATGTCAGAAGGATGATATTACGACCTTAAATAGTAATGGGACTTATAAACACGATGATGGAGGATTGGTTTGTGAGCCGAGTGAGAGTGATAACGGGGTATGGGTGGTGAAGGATAGTGCCGTTTTGAGTGATGGACTTATTAATGGTAAGGTAGAGAGTTATGATTGTAAGACGTTGGTGTATTATATGGCGGATGTATTGGTAGAGGGGGATAAGATAACCTTTACAGCGGAGCGCCAGTAAGTCAATTGGTTTATATAGAAGAAGCGTTATCAAAAGTAATCTGAAGGCGCTGAGGATTCTGCCGATCAGGTACCCGATAAAATCGGATAAAAATTACTTTTGATACAGCTCCTTCTTGCCTGGATGTAGCAGACAAAGAATTCGTATATTAGGTATATCAAAATAATCTAACCGGTTCGTCATGTTACAGCATTCCATTGGCAAACAATCATCCTCCGGCAGTGTAGCCCATAATATTGGCCGGGCGGGTATTTCCAGGGAAGCAGTCCCGTCAGGAAGTGTTCCTTTTTCAGGGAAAGGTATTATACAGGGCAAGTGGCGATTTGTACCTGATTTTTCAAGAAATGACCGCACGAATGACAAGTATTACTGGGACACCAGGTATCTTACCGCTGAGCCGGACCTACCTCCAGGGATAGCGAGAAGATTGCGTCTTGAGAAACTGGCTGCTAAAGCCGGGAATAATATAGATATGTCAGAGGAACAGTATACTGTATATACCGGTGGCGGTGGTTCCAATAACTCAAGAGGTAACATGTATAATCCTTTTGGCAGATTTAACGACAATATTACGATGTCTGCCTATATACCAGTAGATGGTTCAAAGGTAGATTTTTCAACCATTGTAGATGAACATAGTGAGATCATCGATTTTGGGGGTGATACCGGTACCAATATTCCTGCATGGGTAATTACAAAGGATAGTCACCCACAAAAGCTCAACCTCATTGCTGCAGAGCCTTTTGGCTTTACATATGGAGATGGCCCCCTGCTTCATATCAATGCATTTCCACTGGCACAGAAAGTAAATTTGCCAACGGGGGTTCCCGCCAAATTGAAATTTGATCCGGAGGAATTAATGATGGCTTCCGTAGAGGCTAACAAGATTGACAGCAGCGTGTTATCAGGATTTAAAGGTAGCAGGCAGGAGGAAGATGGGCAAATTACTATCATGGGTGTATCAGCAGCTGAGATGGCCAGAGCTGCAGGATATGACAATGCTATAGATCCGGAATTTCAACATGATCAAAGTCCATCAGGTAGGAAAAAACATGGATGGGAATGGTTACATTTGATTTCCTTCGCGTTAGGAGGCCCTACGCGTATAGGACCACAGCATGCGAAGAATCTTGTAGTGGGGACCACTGCTGCCAATACAACGATGATTATGTTTGAAGATGCTATCAATAGTCTGATTACGGAGAAAGCAATCCAGGCGGCAATGATCAATGTATTGCCAATAATGGCAAATGATGAATATAGAATTGCCAGCCAGATCGTATATTCTATTAAAGTTGTTTTAAATGATGATAGAGAAGTACAGCTGGATCCTGTACATTTCAGTGCATTGACGAAATCGACACCTTTCGTGGTGACGAATAAATATATCAGGGGCTTGCTACGGGAGAAATTAAAAGCGATGACAGCAAGTGTTCCTGAAAAGGCATCATATGATTTTTATTCCTGACAGTTTGTTTGGGTTGTATAAAGGCAGAAAGTTGATTTCTGCCTTTTTTATTTTCAGGCCAGGTTACGACGACGGTAATGGCCGTATTTTAATATTGTGAATACCATCCAGAGTACTAAGAGTGGGGATAATATAAGGCTGAGTAACATAATAGGAACTGTAAATCCTGTGGTTAACAGCACTAAGTGGACGACCAGATAGATCGATACAAACCAGATTGAAAAAGTTGGATTCTTAAGCATAAAATAAGTTTTTATAGGTTGACAATTACTTACTGCTTTATTGATAGTTTGCAATTAGTGGGCCATAGGAGGTAACTTGCTTATAATCAATATGATATTATGCTTTATTAACACCGTCGGGGTGTTGACTTATGTAAACAAAGTAGTTGAGAAAGTCGGCAGGGGATTTTAGTAGACTGGGCTGTTGCAGTAAATTTTTATAGTAGCGCCCTCTGTGAAATATCTTACCTGGTATTTTCGGGGGTGTAAAAAAGAAACTTCTCGTGCTAAAAGGCATTTAGTTCTGGCTTATGTGAATGTGGGGGCTTCTTATGATTTGACGAATTAGGTGCTGTTCAAAATGGCGCCCATTACAACATGTTCTTTCTACTTTAAATTATTCTTTTCCATTTGGTTTCGTCCCCATACTTTCATTGCATCAATGATGGGTAGTAGGGTGTTTCCAAACGGAGTTATTCTATATTCTACGCGGGGAGGCACTTCTGCATAAACAATTCTTTCAATGACGCCATCTGCTTCAAGTTCCCTTAATTGATTGGTGAGTGTTTGTTTACTTGCCTCAGGCATACCTTTTTGCATTTGGCTATAGCGCGTTGATTCATTACGAATGAGATGTATTATAACAGGCTTCCATTTCCCACCAATAATATTCAAACAATAAGTTACAGCACAATTTGTCGGGTTAAAATCCTTTGTCTTTCTAATACTTGTCTTTTCCATTCGTCTAAAATTTTAGCCTTAGCCCCAAATTTTAGCCTGATCCGGCATTTAAGGGGAATGAAGTTATTTGCCACAAATTTATAAAACTATGCTACAATTTTTAACAGGTTCACTACCCGGCGACAAGAGGATGTACCGTTTGGGCAATATAGATGTTTTTGTAGTTTCGGATGGCGAAGTACCCTATCAAAAAAGTTGTTTTGCACCTGGAATTTCCAGAACTGATTTGGATATTGTTTGTAAGAGTTCCACTGACTATATCACGTTAACGCATAATGTGCTGGTATTTCTCCGGGGTAGCAGAATAATACTGATAGATGCAGGTAATGGGTACACAGATACTGGTGAGGGTGGTCAACTTATTAATAATTTAAAAGCTATTGGTATTTCCCCCGAAATGGTAACTGATGTTGTGCTTTCACATGCTCATCCTGATCATTTGGGAGGATTGGTAAACATTCATCAGCAGTTGACATTTCCAGTCGCGTCTATTCATATATCACAGGTAGAATATGACTTTTGGCAATCTGATGCACCTGATTTCAGTAAAAGTAAAAATACGCCGAAGGTGTTAAGAGAAGTGCAGGAAGATATTCGTCAAAAACTGGGGATAGTGAAAGATAAACTTCAGTTTTTTCAGGGACCTGATTTGTTATTTGATTTCATACAACCTATACCTGCTATGGGACATACACCTGGACATTTTATGTTTATTGTGAATGTTGGCAATGAGAAATTTGTGCATATGGCAGATATCTGTCATGAAGATTTGGTGTTGTTTAATAATCCTGAATGGGGGACGGTTTTTGATATTGATTTTGATCTTGCTGTGGAAATGCGATTGGAGGTGTTAAATAGGTTTGCGGCGTCGAGGGAGTTGGTGTTTGGTTATCATATGCCATGGCCGGGATTTGGGAGAGTGATAAGGAAGGGGAGCGGGTTTATTTGGGAGGTTTGTGGGTGATAGGTAGATAATTGGTTAGCTGGGTAGTGTTCAGTGGGTGTAATTTGAATGAAATTAATAAAAGAGGCTTTCAGCAATGCTGAACGCCTCTTTACCAGGTAGCGGGAAAGGAAAATCGCCTAACCAATTCCTGTTTGACATAATATTTTTTTACGCTAACAAATCAGTAGACGCAGTAACCTGCAACTATTGTTTTTACGTTCGATCCAGATCCTCTGCTTCTTTTTATTAATGATGAAGTAATTAGCTTTTTAATAATTTCAACGCAGATAGAGGGCGTATCAAGTAGGTAGATTTGTCGAAACAATATAATTTAAATGACATTTGCATCTATTGATTTGTTAAGGTCCTCAACGCCTCAGTCAGGCGAAATTTATGATGTGTTAGGATATTATATACCAGGTGATGGTGGAGGTGGAAGTTTTTACTGGGACTCATCCTCAACAGAAACACCAGAATCAGGTATGATAGTTACCAACGATAATTATGCCACAGGCAGATGGATCCGCCTGTACAGCGGGCCTGTTAATATCAGGTGGTTTGGCGCTAAAAGTGAAGTCATGTTCGACAACGCACCAGCGATACAGGCGGCGATCAATTATTGCTCACGCCCATGGATCGATCCAGCGAATCCCATCGGTTCACAATGGGCGTGGATCTCTCCTATTCAGCTAACTTCGATCTATATTCCCAAAGGTGTTTTTGAAGTTCATCAGACAATCATCCTTAATCCTTACACCAAAATATTTGGAGAATCTTCGCCGTCCACCATTACAACCGAAAACCAGGGTTCTGTGCTATTGGCAGACAGCTTTACAGGTTATATGTTTGACACAGCGAACCTTCGTTTCTCTGACCTATCAAGGCTCTTGGGTAATTATCTGACAGGTCCTGATGTAGATAACCTGGAGTATGCCTATGTATCTAATATAGAGTTTGACAGTATAACTTTCCTTAAAAAGAACGCCACTCACAGCTTCATGGGATACCTGAAACTTTCGGGAGCTACAAATTCCAGGATCAGGCATTGTATGTTCAGATACAGCAATTTCCCTATTGTGATCAATTGCAGTTGGGATTGGGTAGTAGAAGATTGTTTCATTCAACCGGAGATATGTGGTATTGTTCTCTATAAATCAATCACGCAAGGGGTGGTTACCAGAACCGAAGTGGCCGGCCATTATGCAAAAAGTTCCCCTGGTTTAGGCCTGCCATTTGGGTTTTCCACACCGGGAAGTGTTAACTACGGTAAAAACTGTGGTATCTATCAAGAAGAATCCAATGCCAGAATACATCACAACGTGATCGAGTACGGTTTTCACAGTGCTATCATCTCTAACTTTGCCGCCGGTACGATTGACGATATTTATATCGAAGGCATCACGGAGACAGGTTATATGCATTCCAGTTGCCCCAATCTTGATTACAGACTAGGATACACCTACATTGGCGTGCCTTTGTTTAACCTGTCAGGATTCTCAAAAGGAAATATTTACTTCAATGGTCTCCAGGATTATATACAGTCCCTGGGCACTGTAGATCCGTCCTCCACCATGAAGGTGTTCAATATTCTGCGTCACAATCTTGCGCTTCCTAAAGGAATAGAACAGGGAGATGACTATGCGCAAACAATAAGCGGAGATATCTATTCCATCATCAACAACCAGCTTAACCAAAAGTTGACTGCAACCAGCGCCATCACCTTTGCCACAGATGATCTTAATCTGTCAGGTAAGCTTGTAATCAGGAGTGGCACCAATGGCCGGATACCCTTTTCTATCTCCAAACACATCTTTTATTTTGGATATGAATTGGAGTTTGAAGACCTTGATATTACCCTAAACAGTGGAGTCACAGAATGGATATCTTTTATCTCCGGATATGCTACAGTGAAGTTTACCCGCTGTAATATCACTATTGGCAGTGGACAGCATCTATTTGGTAATCTTGCAGCCACGAGGTCACTGGTCAAGATTTATTTCACGGAATGTACGGTAACAGGCACCGATTCTACTGATCTGTTCAACACAATGTATCCTGCATATCAGGGTCTGGATGTCGAAGTGTATAATATTCGTTCTACTTTTACAAATGTTTCGGTTCAACCTCAATCACCTTTACTTGAAATAAAGTATAAGAATTTTTAGAGCGCGGATTTCGTGTTATTATTCTATAGCCGAGAATAAAGTACACTAATGCTACACTTGCTTGTGTAGCCAGAACGGGCCAATTATCTAACAGCTATCCTGAGATATTAAACTTCGGATGTTGCTATTTTTTAACTTCAATTGTAACAGGACCTGTCACTGAAATCAATCCACCCTCACTCGCATCTTTCACATATGGTTCACCTTTCCCGGTTTTTTTGTTCTTCACAATTTTATATTCAACTGTCAACTCATAACCAGGTAATGCGTCTTCCACTATTTCTTCGTGAAACCGGTTTTTACTTTTTAAGACCCGTTGTTTTCCAGTTTTGTCCTCGCGAAGTATTACTTCATACTCGCCATTTGATAGTTTTTTTTGTGAAATAAACTGGCCTTTGACAAGCAATAATTTTGCTTCTTCGCTTCTTTTTTCTTCTTCTAAAAGATGAATTGCATTATCACAGGCAAATATGTTTATATTATCAATCAGATGGTTTTCCACCGGCGATAATGAAGTATCCACCCCCATGTCTTTAAGCTCATTAGCGAATTTTTCAACAATGACTTTAAAACAGGTATCCATTGCTACGGAAGGTTTCTTATTTGTCTTTTGTTCTGAAAAACAATTACAGAATTCATTAGTCATACTTTTATAAACAGCCTTGACGTCCGGACTTATAACTTTGTGAGATGTTCGTTGTTGGGCATTTGTTGTAGCTTCTTTGCAAGCTGAGAATAGCACCAAGAGGAGTAACGAAAGGTATAGTGTTTTCATGTTGAGGTTATAGATAAATAAGCAGATAATTTAAATTGGGCTATACTGGTAAAAAGGCTTAGAAATGATTTCTAAGCCTTTTTACCAGTATAGTGGGAAAGGAAGAATTATCTAACCAATTGAGATTAGACTTGAATGATATTAATTACTTAATTATACAATGAATCAGCTCATCGGTACCATTGCTCAATAAACTTTTTTCATCGGGAACTGCCGGTTTTGTTGCTGATTATTCAATATACCTGATATCTCAGCAAGCAGAGAATCAGAAGTAATAAGTGTATAAGTTATTTTCTGTGGAAAATCATGTTTCGGGTTCTCAAAAACCAATTGCTTACCCAAAGAGGATATTAATTTAAATTGTACGGGCATATTACTATTCTGATTACCTACAGTTGGGATATAAAACAGAGTCTCACTTGTTTGTAATAAGCTGATAGTCTCCAACACAATTGTATCTTTCCCTTTTAACAGGTAACTTTTGCCGGAGTAAATGGAATCATTGCTATGTTTCCACGTTTCATAAACAGTTCTTTTAGGCGTTTTTTGTTCCCATGTACCTAATAGCCATTTAGTATCAACTAATCGTTGGCTAAATCCATCTATATAGAAGAGTATTCCACCGCATGCCAGTAAAATTATTCTTATAAAGTTATTCATAATCGCACATTATATTGTGAAGATAAAAAATCCAGGGAAAATTATCTCTTTAAGACGCTTGTCAAGACTATTAATATGGCGGCAGAACCATTTAATTTCAAGGTAAAAGCAATGATAGGAGTGTGAGATGTAGTATTCTTTTTTTGGGGACTGTCAAATCTTTATACTTAAGAAACTCAATCGCCAGGAATTCAACTTGATCCTAAATCATTAAGGCGAAATTTCAAATTTGGTTAAAATAAAAAAAGGTTTTCAGATTTAATCTGAAAACCTTTCTGTAGCGAGAAAGTGCAATTGTTGAACCAATTCCTCCAATTGATATTTTAGTATAAATCCTTATTATTTAACTATTAGCTAATTTGAAATCTACAATATTATCCAGGGTTCCACCACGAGCTTGTTGATGCAGTTTTGCCCTAATCATTATGTAAGTACCAACACGTTCATGAGCCCTTATAGCAATCATATAATGCTCAGAATTCAAGCTAGCTCTTGCTCTTACTATGTCTGTTTCTATTAACAAAGCAAAAACAACCTCGCCAGATCGAAATCCATCTATGCCTATTTCCCCATTTAAGGCTTCTACCGTTCCATAGAATGTATCCGATAGCTCTTTTATTTTGGGTGCAAAATATCCTTTCAACTCTTCTAATTTCCCTTTATAGGAGAAAGGAAACGCGATTCGACCTGGCACGTTTGGCCTTATATTACCTAATAAAGATGTCTTACTCCAATTAAAAATTAATTCAAATGGCAATTCGCGTTCTTCATCAAAAATTTTCACCAATGAATCACAGAAATTATAACTTATGAAAGGTTTGTCTAATTCTGATTGTTGTTGATATAATTGCGGTATTGTATTTGAATCTATTGTTTCTATTATTTCCTTTGAAGCCAAACTTATAAGTTCCACAGTCTGTCTACCCATAGGTTTTTCTGAATGATCCGAAATAAATGGCAGCAAGTTATCAGGCCTTTTAACAGGCTCAAATGGAATTGCAATTTTTATTATAAAACTTCCTTCCTGTGTATGCCGAAATTTGGTTTTTTTAATAAGTTCCTGAGGTTCTGTCCTGTTTAATTTTGGATGATAAATTGTCGGATTGACTATTGAACTTGCAGCTGATAAAATCATCTGACGAGTAGCCGCAATAGCTTCAAAAGCCTCCTCAAAAGAAATTGAATTTACTACTTTGTTCTCTGAATAATACCTTAAACAGATAACATCATCATTCACTTCTCTAATTTCCTCTACAAGATTGATGACATTCTTTCGATAATAATCAGAAAGTCGTTTTAGCCCCATAAATGCCATTTCCGGATACTCATGTACATCGGAATCTTTAGGAAAAATTAATTGTGTATTGTCTCCGTTAGGACTATTAAGTACAAAAAGGCCATCTTTTAAGGCCTCCCTTACAAGTTCCCAGCCCATACTTTGAGCATAGTCCCTAATTTCTATGGCTGAAACATCTACTTTTTCCATGCTATATTGGGCTTTTATAGTTAGGTACGTTCTTATTTGCTGCCATGTTAGCCAACCTAATTAATTCCAACGGAGTGAGAAGCTGGCTCTTAGGTAAATATATAGTCTGTCCTGAGCTATTAGTCGATTCTTCAGCACCGTAAAGATTCACCCAATAAGCACAATTCTTAAGTATTAGCTCATCTTCAGAACAATTTAACCAAGATTCCGGATCCGGAGGTAAGAAGAGTATAACTAAAATTTTATAACATACACTATCATCTAATCTCAACTTGTTATACCTCTGAATACCATGAAAGTAATAAGATACAAAGTTGGGATCATTACCAGGATAACTTATTGTTGCTTTTAACTGAACATTTAGCTGTACATGTTTGATATATGGATGTTCTGTTACTCCTCTGAAATTTATTTCTGCATCAACCCCATGAGAATCATCGTGTCGATCACCCATCTTACAACTCATACCAGCTTTCCCTGCAATAGCATGTAAAAATGCATAACTTAATTCAGACTCAATATTTTGCGTAGTTAAACTCATTGGTCCTTATATTCGTGGATTTAAATTAATAAGAAACAGGCAAAAGACATTGGTATTCAAGATTAATCCAATTATTATTTTCATCAAAAAATATTTACTGGAATAATCATTTTTTAGTGTGCTGGGTTAATAACAAAAAAGCTTTCAAGCAAAAAGCTTGAAAGCTGTTAAAATTCCTGTAGCGAGAAAGGGAGTTGAACCCTTGACCTCAGGGTTATGAATCCTGCGCTCTAACCGCCTGAGCTACCTCGCCAAGTCCTCGTCTTGTTCAAAACGGGAGTGCAAAGATAATGGGGAATTTGATAAAAGACAAGAGATATTTAGAAATTTTTTTAATAAGCCAATAATTCTTTGATCGCAACCTTCAATTTCTGTGGATTTGGCAACATTTCATTTTCCAAAACCGTGTTGATAGGCACTGCTGGCAGGTCAAGGGCGCCAAGGGTAAATACAGGTGCATCCAGCGAACGGAAGCAATGCTGTTGAATACGCCCCGCTAAAGCCTGGGAAAAAGAATTGTTTAGCTGCTCCTCTGTGAGCACCAGACACTTCCCATGTCGTTTCACTGTGGAATAAACCAGTTCTTCATCCAGCGGGAATAAGGTTCGCAGGTCAATTACCTCAACCTGACCCGGGAAAACAGCTGCTACAGCAGAAGCCCAGTATACCCCCATTCCGTAAGTAATTATACAACAGGTGCTACCCTTCTTTACATCCTTTGGATGAGCAGCTACCACCACCCTACCCTTGCCTAATGGCAACTGATAGTCCGCATCCGGTTCCACCATAATTGCCGCCTGCGTACCAGGCACTTTACTCCAGTATAAACCTTTGTGCTCCAGCATGACAACAGGATTAGGATCAAGAAAAGCAGCCTTCATCAATCCCTTCATATCAGCAGCGTTAGATGGGTAGACGACTTTGATACCTTTGATCGTCAATAAAGTAGATTCAATACTACCTGAATGATAAGGCCCTCCTCCCCCATACGCACCTATAGGAATCCGGATCAGGGTCTGGACAGGAAATTTCCCATAACTTAGATAACAGGATTTAGAGATCTCCGTTACCAGCTGGTTAAAACCCGGATAGATATAATCGGCAAACTGGATTTCTACAATAGGTTTGACACCAACAGCCGATAAGCCAGCAGTAGCCCCGACAATGTAGGCCTCCTGAATAGCGGTGTTGTATACTCTGTGGTCACCGAACTTCTCTGCGAGAGTAGCTGCTTCGCGGAATACACCTCCTAAGCGGCGTCCTACATCCTGACCGAAGAAGATAGCTTCAGGATATTCTTTTAAGATCTCGTCCACCGCATGCAATGCCGCATCCACCATCATCACCTTAGCACCATTTTCCGGTGTACGATTTCCTTTTTCCACAACTACGGCTGCAGGTGCAAATACATGATCCTTTACTGTACGGGGATCCGGATCCTGAGAGATCCTTGCCTTGTCAAATTCAGCCTCTATGTAATCCTGGGCGTCTCTTTCAATAGTGATCAGCTCCTTTTCGGGGATTCCGGTGGAAAGTAATAATGCCCTTAATTTAGGTAAGGGGTCTTTTTCTTCGTGCAAGGCAATGTCATCCTCCGTTCTATACCATTCCTTTCGAACACCAGAAGTATGATGGCCCAGCAGCGGTACACAGGCATGCACCAACACAGGTTTCCTTTCCTGACGCACATAGGCAATTGCAGCCTTCATTCCCTGATAACTCTCTTCAAAGTCACTACCATCTACCCGCATCCTTTTTAGCCCCTTAAAACCGGCTGCATACTCATATGCATCCATTACACGGGTTTCCTCTGCTGAAGCAGAAATGCCCCATTCATTGTCCTGTACAAGGTAAATAACTGGTAGCTCCCACAGAACGGCACTTTGCCATGCCTCGCTGACTTCCCCTTCTGTAACACTACCATCCCCCAATGAGCAAAGTACCACCGGCAATTCACCATGAGGACCTGTAGCCAGGGAATCAGGAAGATATCTCTCCAGATAACGAACCCCCTGCGCCATTCCCGTAGCAGGAATGACCTGCATACCTGTAGCACTGCTTTGGTGAGGAATCAAAGGACGGTTCGGCACCCGGCTGCCCGGATGACTATAATACGATCGGCCACCGGAGAAAGGGTCATCCCCCTTGGCGAGGAGTTGTAACATCAGTTCAAGGGGTGTAAATCCCATTGCCAGCAACATACTGTCATCCCGATAATAAGGGCTGGCATAATCCCAGGGTTGTAATTGCAAACCAGCAGCGATCTGAATCGCTTCATGCCCACGGGAGGTGGAATGTACATATTTGCAAATGGAGCGGTTCGCTTCATACGTGGCGGCCATGTGGGATGCCTGGCACATCAGACGGAAGGCTTGGAGCCATAGGCCTTGACTATTAGCATTGCCGGCTTTTATAGTTGGGGTGATTGTATTATCTTTAAACACTTTATATCTAATTTCGATGTTTATAAGAATATATAGTTGCTAATACAACTATTGCTAATGCAATTTAAACTATATGCCTAATACTTTTGTAACAAATCCATCTTTTTTTAAGTTGGATGCCACCCTTAAAAGAATCCGAAACTACTGGCAAAAGACTTTTGACCTTCATAAAATGGACATTACCGTTGACCAGTGGCTGCTGATAGAAAACCTGTACAAACATAAAAAGATTACCCATAACGAACTTGCCAAGCTGACATCGAAGGATATAACTACTGTTTCCCGTATTATAGAATTATTGGTTAAAAAGGAACTCGTGCTTAGGGAGGGATCTCCCCAGGACCGCAGAAAGGTATTTTTGCAGCTCACCACAAAAGGCACAGAGAAGTATAAGGATGCAAGACCTTTGGTGCTCGAAATGCGAAAAACGGGCTGGAATCACCTCTCTGAAGAGGATTTTCAGGAACTGACGAGGATTCTGGATGTGATATATAACAACGTTCCGGATGAGGTGACTTTGCCAAAGCAGGTATCTGAAGAATGATTCCGAAAATCCACCGATAGATTAAACCAGGAATGGTAAAAATTAACCGGCCTTCCCAATAGATGAGCAGGCCGGTTAATTTTTATTCAAAACAGCTATTTCACCATAAATTCCAGCAGGCTATCATTCTCAATAAACGCTTCCAGCGTATCTCCTATTTCCACAGGGCCTACACCCGCCGGTGTACCAGTAAATACCAGGTCCCCGATATTCAGGGTAAAGAATTTAGAAATATACGCTACCAGAAAATCGAAAGAGAACAACAGATCTTTTGTATTCCCCTGCTGCATCAACTCTTTGTTCTTATACAGGCAGAAGTTAATATCCTTTTTATCCAATTCAGGAGTAATAGGTATAAACTGTCCTACCACAGCCGAGTTATCAAACGATTTGGCAATCTCCCAGGGTAGCCCTTTCTGCTTTTGTTTATCCTGCAGATCACGGGCTGTAAAATCAATACCAATACCAATCTGGTCATAGTATTTATCTGCAAATTTTTCCTGAATATGCTTTCCGTTCTTGCATATTTTTAGTACCAGTTCACATTCATAGTGGAGGTTGTCAGTAAACTCTGGATAGTAGAATGGGTGGTTATTTTGCAGCAATGCATTCTTAGGCTTCATGAAAATCACAGGTTCTGTAGGTACCTCATTTTTCAATTCCTTTGCATGATCGGCATAGTTTCTTCCAACGCATATAATTTTCATGACGGTTAATCTTTAATTAAGGTTAAATGAATGGATTAATAAATTTAGTTTCCGGGTGAATATTTAAGGTTATTATACTTGTTCATCGTGCGTTCTAATCCAATTGATACAAATCCTTCAATGATTTCCACACATTTTTCCAGTTTCCACTGCACTATCGGCAATTCGTCTTTTGGCCATTTGCCAAGGACGAAATCTACCTGTCTGCCTTTAGGATAGTTATTACCAATACCGAATCTAAGACGAGCATACTGATTGGTACCCAGAAGTTCCTGAATGTTCTTAAGGCCGTTCTGACCGGCATCGCTACCTCCAGGGCGGATACGGAGTACTTCTACAGGTAATGCAAGGTCGTCTACTAATACAAAGATATTTTCCAATGGCACTTTTTCCTTATCCATCCAGTATTTTACGGCTTTCCCACTCAGGTTCATATATGTTGTGGGCTTAATCACAATCAGGGTACGCCCTTTCCATTTTATTTCTGCCATATCCGCCAGGCGTTCGCTTTTATAGATACCCCCATGTTTGGCGACAAAGGTATCTGCTATATCGAATCCAATATTATGGCGGGTATGCTCATATTCTGCACCTATATTCCCAAGCCCTACTATCAGGTATTTCATCTGTCGACTAATTTAATAAATACGAACTCGTGGCGCTGTCCGACATATATACGGAAGTTTTGCATGCCACGGCGTAAAAATAGAAAAAGTCCCATCCCGGACGAACCAGGACGGGACTTTTTGGAAAAATATCTATAAAGAAAATTATTTCTTCTTGGCGTCTTTTTCGCTAGCTGCCTCTTCCTGACGTAACTGACGGGTCATTACTACGGAAGCGATAGGAATACGAGGAGAGTTAGTGATCTCGATGTTTTCAGCTACTACATCTTCTACGCGGATGTTACCGTTCAGTTCCAGGTTATCGATGTTAACTTCGATATTCTCACGCAGGTGCTTAGGCAGCGCCTTAACTTTCAGTGCCTTGATCTTAACAACCAGTTTACCACCGGCTTTAACACCTTCGGACTGACCTACGATCTTGATTGGCAGACTAACGTTAACTGGTTTGTCTTCAACCAGTTCCAGGAAGTCGATGTGTGCCAGCTCGTCAGTTACTGTATCGAACTGAAGATCTTTCAGTACGCATCTGTAAGTTTTCGCGCCTAATTTGATTTCAGCCAACTGAAATTCAGCGGTATAAACCAGACTTTTGAAAGCTACAGCTGGAGCAGAGAAGCTCACAGTTTCAGCACCCCCGTAAATAACACAAGGCACTTGTCCCTCAGAACGTACCTGGCGGGTGGCTTTTTTGCCAAATTCGCTCCTGAGTTGTCCTTCGATTGTTATCGTTTTCATTGATTAAACATTTATAATTGTTATAAATAAGCTTGTTGTTACTAGCGGCGGTGGCTATGCACGAACAGGTTTGTAATAGACTTGTTCTCATGCATGTTCCTGATGGCTACTGCAAAGAGATCAGCAACACTGATCACCTTGATCTTTGAAGATTGCTGTTTTAATGGAATTGTGTCGCAAATAACGAACTCTTCCAATACAGAATTCTCAATGTTTTCATAAGCCTTTCCGCTCAGCACAGGGTGTGTACAAAATGCGCGAACACTCTTTGCACCCTTTTCTATCAGCAGGTTAGCTGCTTTGGTAAGGGTACCTGCAGTATCGCAGATGTCGTCGATCAACACGATGTCTTTGTCCTTCACATCACCTATTACAACCATGGAAGCGATCTCATTGGCACGTTTACGGTGCTTATCGCAGATCACCATTTCCGCGTTGAAGTAGGCAGCTACCTCCCTTACCCTGTTGGTGCTACCCACATCAGGGGACGCAAAGGTAAGATTTTCCAGCTTCAAATTCTCGATGTAAGGAATGAAAATTGCCGAACTATCCAGGTGGTCTACCGGGATATCGAAGAATCCTTGAATCTGAGGAGCGTGCAAATCCATGGTAATCACCCTGTTAGCGCCTGCCGACGTCAGCAGATTCGCTACCAGCTTAGAGGCGATGGCTACCCTTGGTTTGTCCTTTCTGTCCTGCCTGGCGAAGCCAAAATATGGTATTACTGCGGTGATATAACCGGCAGAAGCCCTTTTGGCTGCGTCGATCATCATTAATAACTCCATCAGATTGTCCGACGGAGAATTAGTGCTCTGCACGAGAAAAACATAATCACCGCGGATACTTTCCATATAAATCGGCTGGAATTCTCCGTCACTGAACTTCTGAATTGTCAACTTACCCAGCCCGTTGCCGTAGCGACTGGCGATTTTCTCTGCCAACGCTGGGTTGCTGTTCCCTGTGAATATTTTTACTGATGGTTGCATGAACTATGAAAAAGAGGTTGCAAAACTATGATTTTTGGAGTATGAATTTTTTTATTTTTTGTTGATTACAGGGCCAGACACACGACTTCCCAATATTTCGAATAAGTAAAGCTCTTATATACAGGATGTTACCTATTCTGTGTTGTGGATTGTGGTGCTAATTTAAATAAAATTGAAAGACTATGGGGAAAGATGTAAATTACTAAAAAAGTTAGTAAGGATGGAAACCATTGATTTGTTAGCCGAGCATAAGCCGATCAGAGATTGGCATATAGATGACCAACCAAGGCAGAAGTTAATTATTAAAGGGACTGATACATTGAGCGACGCTGAACTGCTCGCCTTATTACTGAATACTGGCTATAAGCACAAATCTGCATTGTTGCTGGCACAGGAAATATTACACAAATCATCCAATAATTTACAAGAGTTAGGGAAGCTGAATGTCAATCAGCTGAAGAAGTTGAGAGGCATTGGCGAAGCTAAAGCCGCCAGGTTGGTAGCTGCATTAGAATTGGGTCGCAGGAGACAGGCAGGGTTTACGCTGTCTAAGAAATATATCAAAAACGGGCAGGAGGCTGCTTTATATTTTAAGCCAATCCTTGGAGATTACGCTGCTGAGCAGGTACACGTGCTCTATTTAAATTTTGCTAACAAGGTAATTAAGGATTGTTGTGTGAGTAAAGGAGGTATTTCTTCCGCTCCTGCTGATGTAAGAGTTATTCTGAAAGAAGCGCTTGAACTGGGCGCTACATCGATTATTTTATGCCATAACCATCCTTCAGGCAACCTGACTCCCAGTCAGGCCGATATCACATTTACACAAAAAGTCATGCGGGCAGCTACTCTTTTGGATATTGTGGTACTGGATCACGTTATTGTGTCTCAGGCAGGGTACTTTAGCATGAATGAAGAAGGGCTGATGAATGAAGAAATAAAACAAACAGGCAGGCTAATCAGAGAAAACGGCTCCCCATTGGGCTTCTCCATTTTGAGAACGGGCATAGCATAAGTGTTACATAACCATATATATTATAACATTTGGATATAATACCGTCTTTTACTTACATTCGCAATTATTTTATTTTCAAAGAATAATATGCTCAAAATAGGAATCTTTGGCGTGGGGCACCTGGGTAAGATTCATCTTTCCCAATGGGCCACCATAAAGGACGTAGAAGTAGTCGGCTTTTTTGATCCAAGTGATAGCAATGCCGCAAGTGTAGCACAGCAATACCAGATTCCGAGATTCTCGACCGCGGAAGAACTGATACTAGCTTCTGATGCCATCGACATCATCGCTCCTACTACCCAGCACTTCAAGTTATGTGAAATGGCGATCCGCAATGGAAAGCACATTTTCGTAGAGAAACCTATGACTAATACCATGGAAGAAGCTAAAACACTGGTAAAACTGGTGGAAGAGGCGAATATCAAATTCCAGGTAGGTCATGTGGAACGTTTCAATCCGGCTTTCCTTGCACTGAAAGGACATACGCTCAACCCTATGTTCATCGAAGTCCATCGCCTGGCTGAATTCAATCCACGTGGTACAGACGTTAGTGTAATTCTGGACCTGATGATCCATGATATCGACATTGTGCTCAGCATCGTACAATCTACCGTAAACCGTATCTCTGCAAGTGGTGTCGCTGTTATGAGCGATACTCCTGACATTGCCAACGTTCGTATTGAATTCCATAACGGCTGTGTTGCCAACCTTACCTCCAGTCGTATCTCCCTGAAAAAGATGCGCAAAATGCGCCTCTTTCAGAAAGATGCTTACATCGGCATCGACTTCCTGGACAAGAAGACTGAAATCATCAAGCTGAAGACACCAGCGGATGAAGGGTTATTCACATTGGATATAGATACTAACAGCGGGAAGAAAACTATTGCTATCGATAATCCTGAAATCAAGCAGGTGAATGCGATCAGAATGGAGCTCGAACTGTTCAGAGATGCTATCCTTCAGAATAAGCCTGTACCGGTGAATGCTATTGATGGCCTGCAGGCTATGGAAGTAGCACATCAGATCCTTGCTAAAATCAATAAAGGATTAACTGCTGAGGCTTGATTTCTGTAGGCAAAGGAATCTTAATCAGAGTATTCTTTGATTGGTAAAGGTATTTTTATCTATACAGGATAACTGCAGAGACTTGATTCCTGTTGCGGACTAAGGATGCTTAATCAAAGTATTCTTTGGTTGGTAAAGCTATTTTTATCTATACAGGATTAATGCAGAGACTTGATTCCTGTTGCGGACTAAGGATGCTTAATCAAAGTATTCTTTGGTTGGTAAAGCTATTTTTATCTATACAGGATTAATGCAGAGACTTGATTCCTGTTGTGAACAAAGGAATCTTAATCAAAGTATTCTTTGGTTGGTAAAGCTATTTTAATCTATTCAGGATCGACTTCTGAGGCTTAATTCCTGTTGTGGACAAAGGACTCTTAATCTATAAATGATTATATGCCAAGTCCTAATTACAAGGTAATTGTACGCTATCGCATATTATCTCCCAAAGGTTAATTAATCGTTCAAGATCATTCACTTCTCTTTCCCAACAATGCCTCCGCAATCGTAAGATCCAGCGGACGGGTAATCTTAATATTCGCTTCGTCGCCTGGTACCAACTGTACCTGGCGGCCCTGGCGCTCTACTACCGTTGCCTCATCGGTAAATAAGGGATCAAAAGGCTGCTCAAAAGCTGGCAGAATCCACTCGGATAAAAAAGTCTGTGGGGTCTGTATTATTTTATATTGCTCTCTGTCTACCGCCCTGTTGCCATTCGGTACCACCTCGCGGATACTATCCTTCATATCAATCACAGGGATCGCACTTCCCTGCACGACTGCTCCTTCATAACAACGGTGGATCAACGCAGAACTTACCATTGGTCTTACACCATCATGTACAAAGATCACTGCTGGCTCCTGCACTGTTTTCAACCCGTTGAGCACAGAATTGAAGCGGGTTTCACCTCCTTTCACTAATATTACCTGCTTAAAATCGCCTATCCATTCCCCTACATAACTGAAATGAGCCTCCGGCAACACCAATACGATTTCCATATCAGCATATGCCTGCACAAAAGCATTGACGGTATGCCATAATACCGGCTTACCTGCCAATTCCAAAAACTGTTTGGGAACGGCACTTCCCATACGGGTACCGGAACCTCCGGCTACAATGATGGCTACTTTCTTTCGTTGTTCCACGAGCTGAAATTAAATTGCGAATGATCCTGCATCGAGCAGCACCATTCGCAATAAATAATTGAGAATCTGTGTCGTTTATTAGAGGATCAGCATAGCATCGCCATAGCTGAAGAAACGGTATTTCTCCTTGATAGCCTGTTGATAAGCTTCCATCACCAGATCATAACCAGCAAACGCACATACCATGATCAGCAGACTTGTCTTAGGCAGGTGGAAGTTAGTTACCAAAGCATTAGGAATAGCGAAATCATAAGGAGGATGAATGAATGTGTTAGTCCATCCTTCTGCTGCCTTCAGCATGTTCTGTGCAGTTACAGAAGATTCTACAGCTCTTACAGTTGTAGTACCGATTGCACATACTTTACGATTTTCCTCTTTTGCCTTGTTCACAATCTTAACAGCGTATTCATCAATGTTGAAATACTCTGCATCCATCTTGTGCTTACTCAGATCTTCTACTTCGATAGGACGGAAAGTACCTAAACCTGTGTGAAGAGTTACTTCCGCAAACTTAATACCCTTGATTTCAAGACGCTTGATCAGCTCGCGGCTGAAGTGCAAACCAGCAGTTGGCGCAGCTACTGCACCTTCGTACTTGGCATACACTGTCTGATAACGCTCCTTATCCTCATCTTCAGGCTTACGCTTGATGTACTTAGGCAGTGGTGTTTCACCCAGGGTGTCCAGCACCTGCTTAAACTCATCATCATTACCTTCGAACAGGAAACGGATAGTACGGCCACGGGAAGTAGTGTTGTCAATAACTTCCGCTACCAGCGACTCATCATCTCCAAAATACAACTTGTTACCAACCCTGATCTTACGGGCAGGATCCACAATCACATCCCACAAGCGATTCTGTTTGTTCAGTTCGCGCAACAGGAATACTTCAATCTTGGCACCTGTTTTCTCTTTACGGCCATAAAGACGGGCAGGAAACACTTTCGTGTTGTTTACCATCATTACATCCTTGTCATTGAAATAATTCAGGATATCCTTGAATACCTTATGCTCGATTTTGCCGGTGGCACGGTTTACCACCATCAAACGTGCTTCATCTCTTGTCTTGGAAGGGTGCTGTGCGATCAGATTTAAAGGAAGATCAAACCTAAACTGTGATAGTTTCATATTACGGTATGAATAAATTTAAAGGTTGCAAAGGTATCGATAATATACCATCTGTCAAAAAATGATTATTTGCTATTTGTAAAACAATAAATTACGCATAAATGTTTTTAGGAATAGAATTAATAAGCTGCCTTGTGTATGCACGCTGCGGATGCTCATAGACCTGATCAGCAGGCCCTTCTTCCTCTATCCTCCCCTTGTTCATGACCATCATCCTGTCACTGATAAAGCGCACAACCGATAAATCGTGCGATATGAATATATACGTAAATCCGAACTCCTCCCGTAAACGCATCAGCAGATTTAATACCTGTGCCTGGATACTTACATCCAGGGCTGCTACCGACTCATCGCAAATGATAAACGAAGGCTGTAACGCCAACGCCCGGGCGATTACTATCCGCTGACGCTGGCCACCAGAAAACTCATGTGGATAACGGTAATAATGCTCTGGCAACAGATTAACTTTATCCAGCAATTCCTGTACCTTTTCTTTACGTTGACGATCATTGGCATATAATCCGTGTACATGTAACGGTTCCAAAATAGCCTGACCCACTGTCAGACGTGGATTCAGGGAAGAGTAGGGATCCTGAAATATTATCTGCAGCTCTTTGCGGAGGTCCCGCATCTCTGAAGCCGGCAACTGGCAAAGGTCTCTCCCTTTATATAAAATACTGCCGCTGGTGGGTGGCGTGAGTCGCAGCAACGTACGACCAAGGGTTGTCTTTCCACATCCTGACTCCCCTACTAATCCCATGGTCTCACCTTCCTTGACTGTAAAACTTACACCATTCACGGCTTTTGTCCAGCTCAGCACCTTCCCGAAAATGTTGCGGGATGCCGGAAACCAGGTATGTAACTCTTTTACTTCTAATAACGCAGGCTGCTGTGCAATATGCTGCTCTCTTACAATTATTTTTTCTGCAGGAATTTCCAGGCTGTTTACCAGCGATTGTACGGCCTGCCCCTTCTCTTGAATCAACCCGGCAGCATCTACTTCCATAAAGTCGCGGGTCACCGGCAACCGGTACAATCTTTTGTTCAGCGGAGGACGGCAGGCCAGTAAGCCTTTGGTATAAGGATGTTGTGGATGTGTGAATATTTCCTGTATGCTGCCCTGTTCTACAATCTGCCCTTTATACATTACCGCTACCCTGTCAGCAATTTCTGCAATCACCCCCAGGTCATGGGTAATGAACACTACGCTCATGCCTGTTTGCTGTTGCAGCTCCTTCAGTAAAGCCAGGATGGCCTTTTGAACAGTAACGTCTAATGCAGTAGTTGGCTCGTCAGCAATCAGCAGGCGGGGTTGGCAGCTGATCGCCATGGCAATCATGACACGTTGTTTCTGACCGCCGGACAGCTCATGTGGATAACGATGTAAGATATTCTCAGGTTCCGGCAGACGCACCTGCCTGAATAAGGCCAGTGTTTGGTCCCGTGCCTCATGGGCAGAGACTTTCTTATGCAGGCGGATGGCTTCCATCACCTGTGCACCACAGGTATGCAGTGGGTTCAATGCCGTCATAGGCTCCTGAAAGATCATTGCTATCTCATTACCTCTCCAGTTGCGCATCTCGCTTTCTGTAAGATCGGGAAGATTGACAGGAGGCTTTTCCGGGTCAACCTGGTACAATAAGCTACCAGCGGTTATGAGGCCGGGGGACTGGATCAACCGCATCAGCGCCAATGAGGTCACAGACTTTCCTGAGCCGGATTCTCCGACTATTCCGATGATCTCCCCTTTTCTGATGTCCAGAGAAATATCCTTCACCGCCTTATGCCCGGCGAAGGAAACGGTTAAATTCCGAATAGAAAGTAATGTGGCTGATGTGAGCATGAGTCCTTTAAGGTACTCATATTACGAAATAATATGCAAAATTCTAGTCAGACCGTTTAATGTACGGCCAATGAGCTTCGCTCAAAGGCCTACAAATAGGGCTTTTCAATTGCATACCCCGGAAATAATTCAAACGTCAATATTACCAATTAAAATCGTAGATGCTTCACTGTCTGGTGACTATTGATCAGCGCCTTCAATGAGTCGATACCAATCTTCAGGTGATTGTTCACGTAATCGGAGGTCACTTTCTTATCGCTTTCTTCTGTCTTTACACCTTCAGGGATCATAGGTTGGTCAGAGACCAGTAACAATGCACCGGTAGGGATTTTATTAAAGAAACCTACAGAAAAGATAGTGGCAGTTTCCATATCCACCGCCATTGCTCTGATCTTTTCCAGGTAGCGTTTAAATTCTATGTCATGTTCCCATACACGACGGTTGGTGCTGTAACAGGTACCTGTCCAATAATCGCAACCATATTCACGGATAGTGGTAGAGATAGCCTTTTGGAGGGCGAATGACGGTAATGCAGGCACTTCGGGCGGGAAGTAGTCATTGGAAGTACCTTCACCTCTGATAGCCGCAATTGGCAGGATCAGGTCTCCGATGTTGTTCTTTTTCTTCAGACCGCCGCATTTACCAAGGAATAACACCGCTTTTGGCTCTATAGCACTCAGCAGGTCCATCACGGTTGCTGCACTGGGACTACCCATACCAAAGTTGATGATGGTAATGTCATTTGCTGTGGCGCATTGCATAGGTTTACCACTACCTATGATTTTGACATTGTTCCATTCAGCAAATAAGTTGAGATAATTACTAAAGTTGGTGAGGAGGATGTGGGAGCCAAAGTTATCCAGCTTTTCTCCGGTGTAGCGGGGAAGCCAATTAGCTACTATTTCTTCTTTTGTCTTCATAGCCTTTTGACATGCAAATTTACAAAAAATTCCTGGTAGTGATTCATATTGCATTTTATTGATAGTCTGTCCATCTCATTTTCCCTTCAAAAACTCCAAACCCCGCACGGAATTACCTTCGTTAACTGCGCACAGGATTTGGGAAGGGGCCTTCAGCCAACTATAAAAATTGCAAATGAATCTGTTCCAAATTCCTGAGAAGCCTACCTTTGCCTGATGATTACCATCGAATTCCCCCCTTCTGACTTCAAAATCATCACAGAAAACGATAAAGACCTGATCTTCGACCGTTTCCGAAAAAAGTATGTCGTACTCACCCCTGAAGAATGGGTGCGCCAGAACTTCCTCAACTACCTTGTATCTTCCCTCAAATACCCGGCAGCACTCATCGGTATTGAAAAGGAGATCTACCTGGGGGAGTTGAAAAAACGCTATGACATTGTTGTTTTCAACAAAAACCACCAGCCCTGGATGATTGTGGAATGTAAGGAAATGGGAATTCCCCTCAGTCAGACCACTTTGGAACAAATCGTCCGCTATCATATGGTATTACCCGCCGCCTACCTGGTGATCACCAATGGCGTAAATACCTGGTGCTGCGAACATAATGTGTCTGCCGGTCGCTGGGATTTCATTGAAATGCTACCTTCGCACCAATAAAAAAAGGACGTACCCTTTCAGATACGTCCTTTTTAAAAATATGATTACCCATCAAGGGAAAATACCAAGTTGTTCGTAAGCAGCGCCTACCTTGTCAATTGCACAGATGTAAGCAGCGGTACGCATGTCGTGAACATCAGGATGATTGATCATGATCTCACGTACTTCATGCAGCGCAGCGTGCATGGTTTCTTCCAGACCGGAATATACCAGATCTACTTCATCCGCACCATGGGCAATGAATTTCCGTTCTCTTTCAGATACGCTCTTACCTGTCAGGTCTTCAATTACACCCAGGATGTGAATATTCATATTCTCATCAAAGCGTTTGCCCAGGCGGCCGTAACGCACATGGCTGAGGTTCTTGAGCCATTCGAAGTAGGATACGGTTACACCACCTGCATTCAGGAACATATCCGGAACAACGATCACTCCTTTCTTATTCAGGATATCATCTGCTTCCGGTGTAATAGGACCATTCGCAGCTTCACCGATAATACGGGCTTTGATATTGGCAGCATTGCCTTTGTGAATTACATTTTCCAGTGCAGCAGGGATCAGGATATCACATTCCATTTCCAGACCGTCTGTATTTTTCGCCAGTGTCTGTGCACCTGGGAAATTTACAATTGAACCGGTTTCTGCTCTGTGTTTCAATACTTTATCAGGATCCAGGCCTTTTTCACTGTAGATGGCACCATCGTATTCAATCAGCCCTACAATGATAGATCCTGCTTCGTGGAAGTATTTAGCAGCATGGTAACCTACGTTACCCATACCCTGTACAATCACCTTTTTGCCAATGAGACCTGGCTCCAGGCCGACCTTCTTCATGTCTTCCTTGATATTGCAAAGCTCCTGCAGGCCATAGAATACACCCAAACCGGTTGCTTCCTTACGACCTCTTACGCCACCCTGTGAAACCGGCTTACCAGTCACACAACCATAGCCATCAATTTCACCCGGACGAAGACTCATATAAGTATCCAGGATCCAGCTCATTTCTCTTTCACCCGTTCCATAGTCAGGAGCAGGCACGTCGATACCAGGGCCGATAAAGTTTTTCTTTACCAGTTCCGCAGTATAACGGCGGGTGATGTTTTCCAGCTGGAATGGAGAATAATTGCGTGGGTTAATTTTGATACCACCTTTTGCACCACCAAAGGGTACATTTACGATGGCACATTTGTAAGTCATCAGGGAGGCAAGGGCCATTACCTCATCCTGGTTCACTTCTTCGCTGAAGCGGATACCACCTTTACAAGGAAGTTTGTGGTGTGAATGCTGTACGCGATAAGCTTCAATCACTTCGATCTGGTCACCTACGCGAACGGGGAATTTCATACGGTAAACGGCATTACAAGCTTTAATCTGCTCGAGAATGCCCTTCTCCCATTTCGTGAAACTTGCGGCTTTGTCAAAGCTTTTCTCAACGTTCTGAAAAAAGCTTATGTGCTGTTCTTGCGCCATAATAAAAACTGTTTTGGTATAAATATGTAGTTGGACTTAATAAAGTCTTAGAGGGTATCAGCACGTTCTCTACGCTCCAGCTTACTGATCTTACGATCCAGACGAACTAAAAAGATTACAATGCCTGTAAAGATGATCAGCAGGACTCCTACTACCACATATATCTTGCCATTGCTACGAAAAAATTCATTTACCGGTCCAGTCTCCGTATTCTGTTGCTGCAATGCCGGCTCCTGTCCAAAAGTCAGCAGGGAAACTAATAACAACAAACAGGTACAACAGAAAGAAATCGCCTTGTTAATCATTTAAAAATATTTTTTAACTCTAATTTTTTGTAGCGCACCACGAGGGTATAGATCCACACACTCAGCAGTACCCAGCCAATGAATGCAGGGTAGAGCACAGCTTTCATACCGCCATCAGTATCTTTTGAGGCAAATGTAGGAGAACCGGCAGCTCCTGGGTGAAGAGAATCCACCATTCGTGGGATGATATATGTTAAGGGAATCAACAAAGCAAATGCGAAAATGTTAAACACTGCGGAGATACGAGCACGCTTATCGATATCCGGAATGGACATGCGCAGTACCAGATAAGCCATATAGATCAACAAAGCAACAGCTGTCAGCTGTTGTTTGGCGTCGCCTGTTATTGTTCCGCCCCAGGTATAGGTCGCCCACAGTGTACCGGTGCAAAAACCAAGTATACCAAAGAACACGCCTACACTGCCGGCAGCGCCAGCCAGGGCATCTTTTTTTAAATCGTATTTAGTGAGATAGAGCAGGGAATTCGCTACCGAAATGCTGAACATAGTGTACATGCACATCCACATCGGTACGTGGAAAAAGAGTCCCCGGGATGATTGCTGATTTGTACCTATAATGGGTATATCAATTGTAAACCCTGCAATTATAGTGTATAAGAGAAGTATTACCGCTAAAGCTTTCCACCAGTGCTTTGCCATTGTTTTATCGGACTAAATGAGAGGCAAACCTACAACAAAATTCTAATCCTTCCATAAAAAAGGAAACAGAATCAGAGACAAGCCTACTATGAGTATATCCATAGCCCCCAGCATCAGGAACATCTTGGGCAGACCGGGCTGGTATACAATATTAAAGGAAGACCGGGCGATATTGGACAACATCGTTAACAAGGGCAGAATGATCGGGAATCCCATAATTGCCATCAATGCCGCATTCTGATTAGCCTGGGCAGCGATAGCCGCCAGCATGGTAAACAGCAGGGAAAGACTAAGGCCTCCCAGCATAATGACCCCCACAAAATAAGGGAAATTAACAATGGGATTACCCATAAAAAGAATACAGCATATCAGGGTGATAACACTCATGATAGCCATCAGCAAAATATTATATATCAGCTTGGCGATGATGAAGTTGCGGGGATGTACCAGCGAGTAAAAGTACAATAGCCGCCCCCGGTTTTCCTGCAAAAAACTCTTGGCAATCGCGTTAACTGAAACAAATAACTGTACCACCCAGAAAAGCGCATTCCACGTCTTATCTTCCGGCTTGCCGATCATTAAGTTAATGACAAATACGGTAGAAATGATGTAAAGCAGGACCCCATAAAGCGCATATTTCTGACGTAATTCCAGTAATATGTCTTTTTTCACCAGGGTAATCGTTTGTTGGAATGCGGTCGATTTCATGAGGGGGCAAAGATACCTTATATTCGCTTTTATGAAAAAAATACTGGTAGCCAATCGCGGCGAAATCGCACTACGTATTATGCGATCTGCACGGGAAATGGGCATTGCCACTGTGGCAGTGTATTCTGAAGCTGACCGGACGATGCCCTTTGTACAATATGCTGATGAAGCCATTTGTATAGGTCCCGCCCCATCCAGCCAATCCTACCTGCAAATCGATAAGATCATAGCAGCAGCTAAACAATCCGGAGCGGATGCCATTCATCCTGGCTATGGATTTCTGAGCGAGAATGCCCGCTTTGCAGAAGCGGTGACTACCGCAGGTATAATTTTCATTGGGCCCAGTGCCTACGCCATCGAAATGATGGGTAGTAAACTGGCTGCCAAACAAGCCGCTCACAAATTCGGCGTCCCCATGGTACCCGGTACCGAAACCCCACTTCGCAACCTGGAAGAAGCACAGGAAGTCGTGAAAATGACAGGCTTCCCTATTCTCATCAAAGCCTCTGCTGGCGGTGGTGGTAAAGGTATGCGGATCGTAAATGCCGTATCAGAGCTGGAAGAACAGATCCGGCTGGCCAAAAGTGAGGCGATGAGTGCCTTTGGCGACGATGCTGTATTCATTGAAAAATACGTAGGCGCCCCCCGCCACATCGAAATACAGATCCTGGGCGACCAGCATGGCAATTACGTCTACCTCTTTGAACGTGAATGCTCTATTCAACGCCGCCACCAGAAACTGATCGAAGAAGCTCCTTCTTCCTGCCTTACGCCGGATATTCGTGCTGCCATGGGCAAGTGCGCCCTCGACGTTGCCAAAGCCTGCAATTATTATGGAGCAGGTACCGTAGAGTTCCTCGTAGATGAGCAGTTACAGTTTTATTTCCTTGAAATGAACACCCGCCTGCAGGTAGAACACCCCGTTACTGAACTGATCACCGGATTGGATCTTGTAAAAGAACAGATCCGGGTAGCCAGAGGGGAAAAATTATCCTTTTCACAGGAAGACCTGATAATAAATGGTCATGCCATTGAGTTAAGGATCTGTGCGGAAGATCCTGCCAGCAATTTCCTGCCGGATACGGGCACCCTTGAAACCTATGTACGTCCCCAGGGATATGGAGTCAGGGTGGATGATGGTTATGAAGCGGGCATGGAAATCCCTATCTATTACGACCCGATGATTGCCAAACTCATAGCATGGGGAGCTAACAGGGAGGAAGCGAGAGAAAGATTGCTGCGTGCTATTGCCGAATATCAGGTAAAAGGTATTCAGACCACTTTACCCTTTGGCAGCTGGGCTTTGCAACAACCCGCTTTCATCAGCGGACAATTCGATACCAACTTTATAGGTAAGTATTTTACACCACAATCGCTGGAAAATCCTTCCCCGGATGCGGCCCGGGCCGCCGCTTTGCTGGCTGTACAGGTATGGCTGGAGGAACAAAGGAAGGCAAAACAGCAGCCTGTAAATCAGGCAGGTGGCAGGTGGAAAAGCCGTTGCTAACGGCGTATTTATGCCGTCTCATCCATTCAACTTGAAAACCAATTAATTGTTAAGATAATTTTAAAGCGCGATACAGTAACGGTAAAACGTACTAGTTTTGTTATTGTATATTTCTTTTATGAGACGGTTTATTTTATTAGTTATTTCGTTTTTCTACCGCCCATTTGCCAAAATGATGCCCTTTCAGACCTTCCGCTACCTTGCTTGTGGTGGAGGCAACACGGCGCTGGATATATGTTTATATTTCGTCAGCTTCCATTTTATCCTGAAAGAACAAGACGTAATTCTACCCTTCGTCACCATACAGGCGCACATCGCGGCCTTGTTTATGGCGCTTGCAGTTACTTTCCCCACAGGTTTCCTCCTTAGCAAATACATCGTATTCTCTGAATCCAACCTGAGGGGCCGGATACAGCTGATCCGCTATTTCATGCTGGTAGGTACCTGCCTGTTACTGAACTATGGGTTTATGAAATTATTTGTAGACGTACTGGGCTTCTATCCTACACCTGCCAAGATCCTGACCACCTGCTTCGTGGTAATATTCAGTTACCTGACACAAAAGAAATTCACCTTCAAGGTAAAAGCAATAGAGTAGTCTGGCGACTACTCTTCATAATAACAATGTCTGCACCTGGGTTCATACAGGTCAGTTTCTCCTAACAAAACTGTATGCTTATCGGCTGACTTCCGGTAGGAATAATTTGCGATGTTGCCACACTTCACACAAATGGCGTGCAGCTTGGTGATGTAATCTGCTCTGGCCAGTAAAAATGGCATCTGCCCAAATGGCTTACCCAGGTAATCCATGTCAAGACCTGCCACAATTACGCGAATGCCACGTAAAGCCAACTGGTCACATACCTGTGGTAGCTCCCCATCAAAGAACTGGGCCTCATCTATCCCCACAACATCTACATCCTGCGCCAGTAACAAAATCTGCTGAGAGTTCTCCAGAGGGGTACTATTTATCCTACTTTCATCATGGGAAACAATATGTTGTACATCGTAGCGGATATCAATAGCCGGCTTAAATATTTCGACTTTCAAATTGGCAATACGGGCCCTTTTTAATCTTCTGATCAACTCCTCCGTTTTTCCAGAAAACATTGAGCCACAGATCACTTCTATCCAACCCCTTCGCCCTCCTGCAAGAGAAGGTTCAATAAACATAATATACTATTTTGATTTACAGTTAATTAAAATGGTATAACTTCATGCAAGTAAAATAAATTCTCCCAGACTACGTTAACAATTAACGCATGGAACGCATTTTGCATTAAATTATTTTTTTTTGCGATTATGGAAAAAATAAGTGCATTAATTGACAAATTACTGGAACTAAAGACGACTGGCGCGACCCTGCAGTCCATATCATATTATGTACAATTATTGCAGGCGGAGATCCTTCACGCCCGGGGTCTCGAAAGAGAGCGGGAAAGAGAATTACAACGCAGGCAGAGTCATATAGCTGTGATTTTACCAGGAGCGCCTTTGGCTGAACCTGAAATTACAGTTGATTCCAATGGTAACATAACCGCCCCGCAATTTACTGCATCTGAGTCAATACCAGCTCCTGAATATAAACATCCTGAACCACCAGCTCCCGAGCCGGTTGGTATTATTGAACCTGCACCGACTGTAAATCAACCTGTTGCAGAAAAAACACCTGAACCTGTCAATTTCCAGGCACCAATTGCTGAGAAATCACAAGAACCTCCGGTAACTACTCCGAATATACATCAACCAGCTGCAGAGAAAGTTCCTGAGCTGGACTCTCTGAAAGCATATTATTCGCCGGCCCCAACCCTGGAAGCATTAAAAGCCTATCATACCCCAGTATCTGAACAGGATGCACTGAAGGCTTACAGGTCCCCGGCACCGGAACCAACACCAACACCTGCACAGGCAGCCATCCAGCCGCCTGTGACGGTAGTGCCACCTGCTCAAGCTCCAACTCACAAAGAAGATGAAAAACAACCTGTTTTTATACACCTCTTTGGAGATGCCAAACAGCCAGTAGTAACCTCCATCAAGCCCGAAACAACCGATAAGCCGGAGAAACCGGAAACCAATGGTTTCCACTCCGAGCTCAAAGAACTGAACCAGAAAGTAGCACAAAATATTCCGTCGCTGAACGATCGTCTCCGCCAGACCCAGTCTGAGATCGGTGACCGCTTCAATGACATGCCGGTCAAAGATCTTCGTCAGGCAATCGGTATCAACGACAAGTTCCAGTTCATACAGGAACTGTTCCGTGGTGACGTAGACACTTACGAGCGCTCAGTCAAGACTATCAACGAAATGCAATCCATACAGGATGCAGAATACTGGATAGAAAGGGAGTTGAAGATCAGACAGGGTTGGGTAGATGATAACCGTGTCGTTCGCCAGTTTTATGCCTTGGTGAAAAAACGTTTCTCCTGAATATAAGTTAGGATTTTTCCGGTAGCACCCTTATTATCCGCCACAAAACGGCCGGCTGCATTACCTGTTTGCATACAAAGGGCATCGTCTTCCAGTAAGGATTCCATTACGTTCGTTAATGCACTGACATTCCCAATGGTCGCACCACCTCCTGCTGCCAGTAACGCGGCTGCTTCAGGATATTTATGGAATACAGGGCCGAATACTACCGGTTTGCTATAGGTTGCCGGTTCGAGAATATTGTGAATGCCGTCTTTTCCAAATCCCCCACCTATAAAGGTCACACGGGCATAACGGTATAACAGGGACAATAGACCAATATTATCAATAATCAATACATTCCCCTGCCCGCCCGTTGAATAGCGGATTGCACCAGGGAAAAAAGACTGCACCTGTTTAATATGTGCCTCGTGAATTTCATGGGGAGCCAGTATCAAACAGTGATCTGGTTGGGCATTTGCCTTCCACCAGTCCGCCAGCACCTGTTCATCGGCTTCCCAGGTACTACCTGCTATCACCGACTTGCGGCCATGGATAAAGGAGTCTATCGCCGGCAGCACAGCGGGTTCCTGCAGTAATGCAAACACCCTGTCAAAGCGGGTATCCCCTGCCAGACTGGCCTTTTCAATGCCCAGCTGCCTGAGTAGGTCCAGGGAATCCTGGTTTTGCACAAAGATCCAGTCAAACTGCCTGAGCAGCTTCCTGAACATACCGCCGTAAGGCTTGAAAAATAACTGGTTAGACCTAAAAATGCCTGAAATCAGCAAGACAGGGATCTGCCGTTGGGACAAGGCAGTGAGGAAATGGTACCAGAACTCATATTTAATAAAGATTACCAGGCCTGGACGTACGATGTCTAAAAAGTCCCTGGCATTAAGAGGTGTATCCAACGGGAGGTAATATACGTAATCGGCTCCCTGATAATTTTTACGCACCTCGTACCCGGAAGGGGAATAAAAGGTGAGCAGGATACGACAATGGGGGTACTGACCCCGGATAGCTTCTAACACAGGTCTCCCCTGCTCAAATTCCCCCAGAGATGCGGCATGCACCCAAATGAGGGGTCCGGTGCCTTTCAGCTGCTGCTTCATCCGCTCCCGCCAGTGGCGACGCCCGTCAATCCACAGTTTAGCTTTGGCATTGCCGGTGGCTGCAGCCAGCCCAACCGCGGCCCGGTATGTTCTTATTCCTATATTATATATGGCGTTTCCCAGCATCCTGATGACGTACTTGTACTGATTTTTTTAACAGGTGCAAAGATACTGCCCTTCCTATGTCAAAATTTGTAAATTTGCTCACTTTAAACAAAATATCTATCCCAGACATGGTACCGATTCAAATGGTGGATCTCAAACGCCAATACAACAAGATAAAACCGCAGGTAGACGCTGCTATGGCGGAAGTTTTAGAAAGTGCAGCTTATATTAATGGTGCGCCGGTACAGAAATTTACTTCGGCCCTGCAAGACTACCTGGAAGTGAAGCACGTAATTCCATGTGCCAACGGTACCGATGCATTACAGATCGCCATAATGGCGCTGGATCTGCAACCTGGCGATGAAGTTATTACTCCTTCCTTTACCTTTATAGCTACCGCAGAGGTGATTGCCCTCCTCAAGCTGAAACCAGTTTTCGTAGATGTAGATCCAAAGACCTTCTGTCTGGATCCGGTGGCTGTTGAAAAAGCAATCACGCCGAAGACCAAAGCAATCGTTCCCGTGCACCTGTACGGCCATAGTGCTGACATGGAGCCAATTATGGAAATCTCCCGCAAGCATAATATTCCTGTTATTGAAGATAACGCCCAGGCAATCGGTGGTACTTACACCTTTGCTGACGGAACTGTGAAGAAAACCGGTGCTATCGGTCAGATAGGCTGTACGTCCTTCTTCCCTTCCAAAAACCTGGGTTGCTATGGTGATGGTGGTGCCCTGTTCACGAACGACGACACACTGGCAGCAAAGATCAAAATGATCGCCAACCACGGGCAGTCTGCCCGTTATTATCATGATGTAGTGGGTATCAACTCCCGCCTGGATACCCTGCAGGCTGTGGTACTGAATATCAAGCTCCCGCTGCTGGATGAATATATCAAGGCCCGTCGTGCCGTAGCTGATGCTTACGACGCGGCATTTGCCAACCATCCTAAAATTACGGTTCCGTACCGTGCGGCCAACAGCTACCACGTATATCACCAATATACTTTACAGATCGAAGGTGCTGATCGCCTGGCACTCCAACAATATTTAGCAGAACAGCATGTTCCTGCCATGATTTATTATCCCGTACCTGCTCACAAGCAAAAGATGTTTGCCAGTTTTGGCGGCGCTAATTTTAACCTGCCTATTACAGACTCTCTGACGTCCAAAGTGATCTCCTTACCGATCCACACCGAAATGGACGCAGACCAATTGAATCACATTATTCACTCCGTTCTTTCATTTTTAAATCAAACCTCCAAATGAAAATTACAGTAGTAGGCACCGGGTACGTAGGGTTAGTCACCGGTACTTGCTTCGCTGAAACCGGCAACGATGTCACGTGTGTTGACATCGACGCCGCTAAGGTGAGTAAGTTGTCCGGCGGTCAAATCACTATTTACGAGCCCGGACTTGAAAAATTATTTGAACGTAACCTCAAGGAAAATCGTCTCCAGTTCACTACTGACCTGGCAGCTGGTGTGAAAGACGCAGAAGTGATCTTTCTTGCACTTCCAACCCCTCCCGGTGAAGACGGCTCTGCAGACCTTTCTTACATTCTGAGAGTGGCTGAGCAACTGGGTAACATTATCACAGACTACAAGGTGATTGTAGACAAAAGTACTGTACCAGTAGGCACTGCCGATAAAGTACAGGCTACTATCGCCCAAAACTGCAAATGCGAATTCGATGTGGTATCCAACCCAGAATTCCTGCGTGAAGGCGTAGCTGTTGATGACTTCATGAAACCTGACCGCGTGGTGATTGGTACCCGCTCAGAAAGAGCCCGCAAAGTAATGGGCGAACTGTTCGGACCATTCGTTCGCCAGGGTAATCCCATCCTGTTCATGGATGAAAAATCTGCAGAACTGACCAAATACGCTGCTAACTCCTTCCTCGCTACCAAGATCTCTTTCATGAACGAAATCGCTATCCTTTGTGAAAAGCTGGGTGCCGACGTTGACATGGTACGCCGTGGTGTAGGTAGTGATGACCGTATTGGTAAGCGCTTCCTGTTCCCAGGTATCGGTTACGGTGGTAGCTGTTTCCCTAAAGATGTACAGGCGCTGGTGAAATCTTCACAAGATGCGGACTACGACTTCAGGATCCTGAACGCAGTTATGGACGTGAATGAAAAACAGAAACTGTTCCTGCTGCCAAAGATCAAAGCTTACTTTAACAACGACCTGAAAGGTAAACACTTTGCACTGTGGGGCCTGGCCTTCAAGCCAAACACCGATGATATCCGCGAAGCTCCCGCTTTGTATATCATAGATGCACTGGTGGCCGCAGGTGCGACTGTTACTGTACACGATCCGGAGGCGATGGAGAATGTAAAAAGACTGCTGGGAGACAAAGTATCTTATGCCGGTCATCAGTATGATTGCTTAAACAATGCAGATGCATTGGTAATAGCTACAGAATGGAGCGTATTCAGAACACCAGACTTCGAGAAAATCAAGTCTACCCTGAACAATCCGCTCATTTTCGACGGTCGTAACCTGTTTGACGTAGCAAGGATGCAGGAACTGGGCTTCCACTATGAGAGCGTAGGCCGCTCAGCAGCTACCATTTAACATTCAACCAAAATAGTTTTATGAATAAAAAAAGAATTCTGATCACTGGTGCCGCAGGTTTCCTGGGCTCGCACCTGTGTGACCGTTTCATAAAAGAAGGTTATCTGGTAGTCGGAATGGATAACCTCATCACCGGGAATATCAAGAACATCGAACATCTGTTCCCTTTACCGGAGTTTGAATACTACCATCATGATGTCAGCAAATTTGTGCACGTATCCGGCAACCTGGATTACATCCTGCACTTTGCCTCTCCTGCGAGCCCGATTGACTACCTGAAAATGCCGATCCAGACCCTGAAAGTAAGCTCCCTCGGCACCCACAACCTGCTGGGTCTTGCCAAGGAGAAGAAAGCAAGGATCCTGGTAGCCTCTACTTCCGAAGTTTATGGGGATCCACTGGTACACCCGCAAACGGAAGAATACTGGGGTAACGTGAACCCAATAGGTCCACGCGGTGTGTATGATGAGGCAAAACGCTTCATGGAATCCATCACTATGGCTTATCACAATTTTCACGGTGTAGAAACACGCATTATCCGAATTTTCAATACTTATGGTCCGAGAATGCGCCTCAATGATGGCCGCGCACTGCCGGCATTCATGAGCCAGGCCTTGACCGGCCAGGATCTGACAGTATTCGGAGATGGTTCTCAAACCCGTTCTTTCTGCTATGTAGATGACCTGGTTGAAGGCATTTACCGCCTCCTGCTGAGCGATTACCACTTACCGGTAAACATCGGAAATCCGGCGGAGATTACACTGAAAGAATTTGCCGAAGAGATTATTACACTCACTGGTACCAACCAAAAGATCGTGTATCAGCCACTGCCAAAGGATGATCCGAAACAACGTAAACCGGATATCACGAAAGCACAGGAGATCCTGGGCTGGGCTCCTAAAGTGGATAGAAAAGACGGTCTTCGTATCACCTACGAATACTTTAAAGAAGCTCTTAACAAATAAATAACTCAACACGGGTTACAGATTACGCATGTATGGTTGTATTCTAATGAGGTAGTTTTACAATCGATATTCGTAATTTGTAACCCGTAATATTTTTCTATATGGACCATACCATCTTAATAACCGGCGGCGCTGGATTTATCGGATCTCATGTTGTGAGATTATTTGTCAATAATTATCCACAATATAAGATTGTCAATCTGGATGCACTCACTTACGCCGGTAACCTGGAAAACCTGAATGATATCAAGGACAAACCCAATTACACTTTTGTAAAGGGCGATATTACCGACGAAGCTTTTATAGATGAGCTTTTCCAGAAATTTGCTTTTGATGGTGTAATTCATCTCGCCGCAGAAAGCCATGTAGACAGATCTATCATGGACCCACTGGCTTTCATTAAGACCAACGTAATGGGTACAGCGACCCTGCTGAATACTGCCAGAAAATACTGGAAAGACAATCTTGCAGGCAAACGCTTCTATCACATCTCTACTGATGAAGTATATGGTAGCCTGGGCCAGGAAGGATTCTTTACCGAAGAAACTTCTTATGACCCCCGTTCTCCTTACTCTGCCTCCAAAGCCAGCTCAGATCACTTTGTAATGGCATGGCACCACACGTACCACCTGCCTGTAGTGATCTCCAACTGCTCAAACAACTATGGTTCCCACCATTTTCCTGAGAAGCTGATCCCACTGGCTATCCACAATATCAAGAATAATAAGCCCGTACCTGTATATGGTAAAGGTGAAAACGTACGCGACTGGCTCTTCGTAGAAGACCATGCCCGTGCTATTGACACCATCTACCATAAAGGCAAAGACGGGGAAACATATAACATTGGCGGCTTTAATGAGTGGAAAAACATTGACCTCATTAACCTGCTCTGCATCATCATGGACAAGAAACTGGGACGTGCGCCCGGTACTTCAGCAAGTCTGATCACTTTTGTGAAAGACCGCGCCGGCCATGATCTGCGCTATGCTATCGACGCAACTAAACTGAACAAAGAACTGGGTTGGTACCCTTCCCTTCAGTTCGAAGAAGGACTGGAAAAGACCGTAGATTGGTACCTTGCCAACGAAGAATGGCTGGAACACGTAACGAGTGGAGCCTACCAGGAATATTACAGTGACCAATACCAGAAAAGATAATAGAACATGCCATTTACAACTACACCCATTCCCGATTTGCTAGTGTATGAGCCAAAAGTGCATCATGATAACCGGGGATATTTTTTTGAAAGCTATTCGGAACGCGTATTTGAAGATGCCGGTCTAAACCTGAAATTCATTCAGGACAACCAGGCACGTTCTACTTATGGAGTATTGCGTGGTTTGCATTATCAACTGGAACCATATGCCCAGACTAAACTGATCAGGGCATTGGAAGGTAAGATCCTGGACGTGGTGGTAGACATCCGCACCGGTTCTCCTACCTATGGTCAATCTTATTCAATAGAACTCTCTGCCGAAAACAAGCTGCAACTGCTGGTGCCTAAAGGCTTTGCCCATGGCTATGTAGTACTGAGCCCAACCGCAGAAGTAATGTATAAAGTAGATAACTTCTATCACAAAGCAAGCGAAGGCGGTATCATATACAATGACCCTGCCCTGAAAATTGACTGGCAGATAGACCTGGGTGAGGCCATCGTGTCTGATAAAGACCAGATTCTGCCTACACTGGCCAATTGCACACATAATTTTGTATATAATAAACCCACTGAATAATATGAAGACAGTGCTGATCACCGGCGCCAACGGGCAGCTAGGACAGGCTTTGAAGCAAATAGCAGGAGATTATCCAGCCTTCAGTTTCTTATATACAGACTATACAGAGCTGGATATAACTAACGAAGAAGCAGTAAACGCATTTTTCTCTGAGCAGGAAATCCATGCCTGCATCAACTGTGCTGCCTATACAGCGGTAGACAAAGCTGAATCGGAAGAAGAACTGGCTTTCAAACTCAACTTCGAAGCGGTAATGCACCTGGCAAACGCTTGCCAGATACACAATGCAAGGTTTATCCAGATCTCTACCGACTATGTATTTGATGGTAAAAAGAATACCCCTTATACAGAGGAAGATGATACAGATGCACAAAGCATTTATGGTAGTTCCAAACTGCGAGGAGAAGCGACAGCGCTCAGTATCAATACCGATACTATCGTAATCCGTACTGCATGGTTATATAGCCAGTATGGTGTAAACTTTGTAAAGCGTATGCGTGAGCTGATGCAGGAGAAGGACAGCCTGAACGTGGTATTTGACCAGGCAGGTACGCCTACCTATGCAGTAGATCTGGCGCAGGTGTTGCTTTCAGTACTGACCAGGGCAATAGATGCACCGGGTACCTTAGGAGGTGTATATCATTACAGCAACGAAGGAGTACTGAGCTGGTACGATTTCGCGATCGCTATCAGAGATATGAGTGGCCTGAGCTGCAATATTCAGCCGGTAACTTCTGATAAATATCCAACGCCAGCCAAACGACCGGCCTACAGCGTTTTCAACAAGCAAAAAATCAAGGAGACATTCGAAATCGAAGTTCCTTACTGGAAAGAAAGTCTGGCAGTCTGCCTGAAACATCTATAAAGAAAAAAGCCCTTCGCACATGCGAAGGGCTTTTTTCTTTATAGATGGATTTTCATTCCCGTTGGTGAATTCCCTCTTTTATGAATGTTTTTATTTCTTAAAAGCAGTGATCTGCATACTTCCCAATATCGATCCCCCTCTTTCTGTATCTGTCTTCACGATCCCGAACCCCGGAGCAAACCATTCAGTCGCATTTACATCCAGGTCCATCGGGAAGTTCGTACCCATCATCTGCACCGACAAGCCCAGCTTATAAGTGATCTTAAAGCATTCCCAGGTTCCCGCAGGGGTGGTGATCTTTTCTTTGCTCACTACCTTGCGGTCGCTCACTTTCAGGTTCATACTGATCTCCATACCGTTCATATTCCCTCTCATTTCCTTTTCACCGCCAGGCAGAGATTGCCCTTCTTTCAGATTGGATGGGTAAGCAATGAAGATCTCATCACCACCAGTTTCCATCTTCATATTCTGCAGCTGGGGGATGTTCGGCATCGCCATTTGCATATCCAGGAGTATTTCAGAGCCGGTGCACTTGAATTTACCTTTTCCACTGGAGAGGTCCTTACCATTCTCATCTTTCAGGGTAGTCGAGAAATTGGAGCTGATCACATTGGCTGTTCTGTTGACATTCAATACCTTCTCGATATTTTTGGCGACCAGTTTATTATTGCCATCATAAATGCTCATTTCCACTTCCGCACTGTTCTGCAAAAAGTAGTAGCTCTTACAATCCTGTTGCTGACCGTATAATAACTGTGCCGCCAGTACCAGCGACGCAGCAAAAAACATTTTTTTCTTCATACTGCGAGATATATGCTATTATTTTATCACATGAAGTTACGAAATTCCCTTAGTTCCGGGTTTTAGGGCAAAAGCAATCCCGTTTGCCACTGCCTAATTTCTGGTTAATTTCTTACGTTTGCAAAAATTATCCCAATAAATCATGAACCTGATAGAAGAATTAAGATGGCGGGGAATGTTGCAGGATATTATGCCCGGCACAGAGGAACAATTACAGAAGGAGATGACCACAGCCTATGTGGGCTTCGATCCTACCGCAGACTCTCTGCACGTAGGTAGCCTGGTTCCCATCCTGCTGCTGGTACACCTGCAGAGGGCTGGCCACAAACCATTGGCGCTGGTAGGCGGAGCCACAGGTATGGTGGGAGATCCTTCTTTTAAGGCTGCCGAAAGGAAAATGCTTGATCTGGATACTCTCAGGCATAATCAGGCAGGTATTAAAGCCCAGCTGGAGAAATTCCTGGACTTTGATCCTTCCAAACCAAATGCTGCTGAAATGGTCAATAACTTCGACTGGTTTCAGAACATCAGCTTCCTGGATTTCATCCGTGATGTAGGTAAACACATCACTGTGAATTATATGATGGCCAAAGATTCTGTAAAAAGAAGAATCGAAGGCGACAGCGGTATGTCCTTTACTGAGTTTTCTTATCAGCTCATTCAGGGATATGACTTCTTCCACCTGTATACTGCCAAAAACTGTAAACTGCAAATGGGCGGTTCTGACCAGTGGGGCAATATCGTAACCGGTACTGAACTCGTAAGACGCAAAGCCAACGGTGAAGCATTCGCATTTACCTGCCCGCTGATGAAAAAGGCTGATGGTACCAAATTCGGTAAATCTGAAGGAGGCAATATATGGCTGGATGCCCGCCTGACCTCTCCATACCAGTTCTACCAGTTTTGGCTGAAAGCGACTGACGAAGACGCCGAGAACTATATCAAGATCTTCACCCTGCTGGATAAAGCAGAAGTGGAAGAACTGATTGCCCTGCACAGAGAAAAACCGGAACAGCGCCTGCTGCAGAAGAGACTGGCAAAAGAAGTTACCACCTTTATCCATAGCGAAAAAGACTACGAATTTGCATTACAGGCTTCTGAACTACTGTTCCGCAACGATACAGCCGATATTCTGCAGTCTCTCACCGAAGAGCAGCTGCTGGACGTTATGAACGGCGTACCACAGGTAGAAACTACCCTGGCTGAACTTCAGGAAAACAAGGATGTGATTTCCTTTGCAGCTGAAAAAGGCATTTTCCCGAGTAAGGGTGAAGCCCGCAAAATGCTGCAGGGCGGAGGCGTAAGCATCAATAAAAAGAAAGTAGAAGACCTGGCGGCAGTAGTAGATAGTTCTCTCCTGCTGGCAGGTAAGTACATTCTGTTCCAGAAAGGGAAAAAGAACTACTACCT